>Ga0255338_1000214_pt1 | contig 233151 bp, 210 predicted proteins | sample MeOH1_35cm_T4_19_FD_203715 | JGI IMG/M metagenome (GOLD analysis project Ga0255338, IMG submission 203715) | Sandy soil microbial communities from University of British Columbia, Vancouver, Canada - MeOH1_35cm_T4_195 | ecosystem: Engineered > Artificial ecosystem > Sand microcosm >...
CGCGGCTCTCGCGGCCGGTGCCGGCGCGCAGGTCGATCTGGGGAAAGTAGCCGCCGCGGGCCACGTTGCGCTCGTTGCCGGCGGCCTGAAAACCGTGCCAGCGGGCCTGCACCTCGGGGTTGCTGACCACCGCCTTGCGCGCTGCCTCCACCATCGGCTCAGGCAATGTCTGGGCTTGCACACCCAGACCGGCCAGTATCGCCAGCGTGAGCAGCGAGAATTTTTTCTTCTTGACCATTCCATCCCCCTGCAATGCAGTTAGTTAGCGTATTTCTATCAGTATTTACATTATTTAACAACACATAATTAACTTGAGCCTTGCCGCGCGCCATCCCAACGGCGCCCCGCCATCAGCACAACCCGCCACCACCGTCACGCGTCACGTGGACTGCGCCGTGCTTTTTCCCGGCATTGCTATGCGAAGACTGTGCTGCACCAGCGTGTGCGCCCAGCAGGATCAGATGAAAGTGCCGGGCAAGATCTCACATCTCAATACATCTCAGTGAATTTCAGCAAAGGCAGGCGCGTACAAGCCTTCATGCAGGCCTTCGCACCAGCTTTCGTACAGGCTTTGTCCTGGCCGCCGGACAGAGCCCCAAACAGAGGCTGGCGGCTGGTTCAGGGTGCTTCTACCGTGGCAACGAACTGCGTACCTCGCACGCCGATGATGCCGGCCGGTGTCTTGACGGTCACGGCATCGGGCTTGAGCTTGGCAATCACGCCCGAGACGTAGTTCAGGCTGCCCTTCGCCAGGCGCGTACCCAGCTTGAGTTGCCCCTGCGCAGGCGCATAAAGATACTCATCCACCGTCAGTTCGGTATCAGGTCCGAAGGACATCACCGTGTTGTCCTTGAAGGTGACCCCCAGCGTACCGGCAGGGCCCGTCTTGAGCTCGCTGCCCTGCAGGACAGGCGTGCCCAGCTGCGCCGGGACGCGTTGCCCTGCAGTGGTGATCCAGGCCTCACCCTTCACGGTTTTCACGAAACCAACCGGTTCAGTTTGGGCATGGGCCAGCAATGGCGCCCAGGCAAAAGCCCAAACAACAACCGCGCTCAAAATACATCGAAGGTCATTCATTTGCATATAACTCCCCCAAAAATTCATTCTCGTTGACATGAGACGTACTGCGCAAGTCAATTTTCACGCTATTTGACGCCCGTAACTCCTTGCTTTCCTTCCGCGCATGCGCAAGGAAAGCCGAAACCCGTTTTTCTCACGCCCTCTTCAACCCTTTTCTCTTCTTTTTTCTCCCGAGGACATCCCCACGCAACTACCAACTATCGCTTCCAGCAGCGGGACATGCGGACATTGACTGGATCAGCGCCCAGCCCCCCGCCAGGGTCACAGCCGGGAAAAATTGCTCTGCACGCTGGTCACCGAGCCTGAGACTGGTTCACTGGTTCCTTCGGCCAGCAAGGCCGAGGTACTGCGTATCCGGTAAGACAGGTACCTCACAATATTGCGCATGATCTTCAGGGTGGCCTCGGGCTCCCGGCTCATCAGTGCGGCGATGGCGTGTTTGTCCAGCAACACGGCACGCACGGAGCTGTCAGCCTGGGCCGTGGCAGAGCGGGGTTTCCCATCGATCAGACTCATTTCACCGAGGAACTGGCCTGGCCCCAATGTAGAGAGACGGGTGGACTCGTCGCCGCCAGACAAAATGCTGACATTGCCTTCTTCGAGCAGCCAAACGCCGTCCGCCTCGCTGTCCTTGAAGAACAATACTTCGCCCTTGGCCACCTCGCGGGCTTCGCCCAGCATCAGCACCTCGGTGACTTCCTCTGCGGTCAGCTCATCCAGCAAGCTGTTTTGCGGGAGCGGCACGCTCAGCGATGCAGCCGATCTTGTCGAGCAGGCCGACAGGACCACATCCTCACAGAGCTCCAGCCCGCGATCCATGTCGATGCGGCGTTGAATTCCGGGTATGGCCTGCAGGGCCTCGTGCAGTTCCGGCGACCGGGTCCGGTTCATGCCCGTGAGCACCACCGTCAACTCCCGCTCCACCACAGCCCGGATCAGCCACGTCAACGCACTCAAGCCACTGGGGTCCACATCGAGCACATTGCTGACATCGATCACAACAGCGGTTGCGTTGGGGCTCAGTTCGTCGGCCAATTGCGTCAGCCGGATGCTGTTGCCGAAAAACAGATGGCCATTGAGCTTCAAAATGCCCACCCGGTCGGACGTCTGGGTCAGGAGGTTGCTTTCCTCGAAGGTCCTGACCCGCCGCGAGCGGTAGCGATCGAGATAAGTCCACTTCGTGGTGAGGCTGTCGGACACACGCCGGAGAATGACCAGGCATGACAAGCCGATGCCCATGAAACAGGCCCAGATCATGTTGCCGAAATACTCCACCACCGAAATGACAACCGTGGTCCAGAAACCCAGGTCGGACGTTCCCTCACGGCGCCAGTGCCGCGTGCGCACGATCTCCCATAGCCGATGGAAGAATTCGTGCTCCGCCATCAAAAGAGCCTGCAAGAGCAATATCCCGGCCACCACGCCAATGGGCAGGGCCACCAGCCAGCTGCCAAACAGCAGTAACAGCACACCGGTGAACACCAGCCCCACCAGCGCAACCTGCACGCCGCGTCCCCCGGCCAGCCAGCTGGAAATGCTCCGGGAATTGTGACCGGTACAGGGCACGCCCCCCAACAGGGCACTCACCATGTTGGAGCCGCCCAGCACCATCAATTCGCGGTTTGGATTGATCCGCACGCCAAAGCGCTGTTCCATTTCGTTGGCGGCTGTGAAGGTTTCCAGGATCATCACCAATGCCAGGGTCATGACACCGGGCAGGCCGATCTTGAGCAGACGCGTGAAATCGTTCTGGGGCAGCTCAGGCCACAGCCGCATGGACATCCATGCCCAGTCGGGAGCCACCCACGCGCCGGATGCCTGAAAGGGAACCTCCAGCGGCATGGCGATGACCAGCCCCACCGACAGGGCCGCAATAACCCCGGGGATGAAGGTCAGCTTTTTTACCCGCCCCAGCAGACGGGGCCAGATAACAAAACAGGCCACCATGCCCACGGCCGTGAAAGCAGCCGTCCGGTCGCTGCCTCTGATTGTCTGGATACCCAGCATCAACAAAAGCAGGGCTGTGCCATTGCTGATACCCGCGGTGACAGGCATGGGAATCATTTTGAAAAGGTTGCCAAATTTCAGCAGCCCGCAGAGCAACACCAGGGCGCTCGCCACCAGGAACATCAGGCTACCGGCCGCCAGGCCCACGGTTAGCTGCGCTGCCGTCAGGTGCAGTTGGGGGGCATGTCCTGCCGCCTCGTCCGCTGCGATGGTCATGCTGATCACAAGCCAGACATAAGCCGCCAGGGAGGCCATGCGCGCACCCGGTATCACCGCGGACTGCCCCCTGAGGAGAAGGTTGACGGCGGGTATCAGGGTCGCGGTGATCACGGTTGCCCAAAAGCCCGCGGCCATGGCCTGCGGCCCCAGCATGCTCATGAAAAGCAAGACAGGAGCGACTGTGGTCGTCACGGCCCGCAGTGACGCCTGAATACCGCCCCGCAGATCGGCGCGACTTATTTTTATCAACTCCCGCATACCCCGCCCCTCGTAGATTGAAACCTGTCGTAAGCCATGACAGGCACGTCGCTACCGTTCGGTCTGATGTTTTTGGAAACATCAGGAAACATCTGTAGTATGAAGCAAATATCGAACCAGTGCGACGCCGGCCCGCACCGGCCGACGCAAGGTCTGTCAGGCCCACCCGCGTACCATCCGGGCGATCGCAGGGAATTCGACGCACTGTTTCGGGGCTTTGAAAATACTCCAGAACGCCTCTTGCTTTTGCATTGACGCGCATGTTGATAGCGTGCGCCCACATCAAGACTCGATTCAGGCGCTCGCACAGGGATGCTGAACAGCGCGGGGTCGGGTCGGACGACCTTGCCGGGCAGGACACGCGCGCACCCTGCGAGGCGACCCGCCAGCGGTCTCATGTGCGCCGTGTTGCCAGCAGTCCTGGGCAGGCGCGGCGGCAGCGTACAGTTCGTTGCGTTTGACGCACCATGACCGGCAACCTCAACGCCGTGGACATTCCGAATCCTGCGGCCGTGACGGCGCTTCCCGGCAAGATCTACCGCACACCATGCAGCTGGGTCGGTCGCAGTGATCACAAGCTCGTCTTTTTCATCGAGCCCGGCCAGGAGCAGGCCGCAAATCAGAAGATGGCGACGCTGGCGTAGAGCCGCGAGCGATACACAGCAGCTGAGCGCATTTCGCCGGCTGCAGCGCGATATCTTTGCGGTCCACTTTTGTTCTTCCAGGTTGTTTTCGGGGGTGGGCTGTCCGTGCCTGTCGCGCAAGCCGCGCTTCACGGCCTGATGGCTGGTGTGGCCAGCGACATTGCAGCGGCAAACGGGCCATGCGGCCATGACCGGCCCATGTGGCTGTCGACCCGCAAGCGGTCCGGCATCACCATGGCGCTCAGACCGGCGTCTTCATGAAAGACCAGCAGTTCCACGCCGCCTGATAACTCCACGGACTCCGGCCCCATGGGTGTGCAGCGGTCCATGTTCCAGCGCACGGTGAAAGCTTTTGCCGGAATCAGCTTGCCTACAACCAGCGGCTCGCCGTCGACCATGACGCTTGTTCCCGTATCGCAGCTAAAGTCGATCGCCGCGTCGGTCCACCGGGGGGGCTCGGTGTCGTCCAGCAAGGGCGCCAATAGCGCGTTGAGTGCAAAGCGGTAAAAAACGGCCGGCACGGGCGCATCCAGCATGGCATCCCGGGCCATGGCCTCAGGCGGTTTGGGTGCCATCACGGCCCGCTTCGGAGCTGGCGAAGTTTTCGGCAGGTCTTTCGGATGGACCGTCGCAAAGGCGAGTCCCAGCAGCAAGGCGATGGCCGCGAAGCAGCTCAGCCAGAACCTGAGGCTTGGATCAGGTGAGGGTGCGGTGTCGGGCAATGCAGATGGCGATTTCACAGCATGCTCCGGGAAGGATCTGGACTTGTGGCGGGCCCCGAAGTGTGTGAGCGCCCGGTCAATGCGCCTTCGCAGGAATGATCTCATGATGAAAAAGTGGTTAGAGCGTACGGGCCTTCATCGGTCGGGTAAATCACCCAAACGGCGTAGTGCAACTAGCGGATGCATGAATTGGCAAGCCTGACTTTTCAGACCGGCGGCCACCAGGAAGCATGTGTATGACTCGCTTGTTTTTGAATGCTGTTACCGCCCAACGACCGTCGGCTGGCGCTGGCTGGCCAAGGCGCTTCGCTGGAAGCGGCCCATGAACCTGGGCAGCCTCGCGCAAGCCGGCTTCGTGGCTGCTGGTCAAGGCCTGGGGTTACGGCCCACGACCACCGAAGACGTGCCGCCAGCCTTGGCGAGCGCAAGGTGCTCGACCTCCTTGTGCTGCCGCCACCAGGCCAGCATGGCATTGAAATCGCCATCGAACCTGCGCTGCTTCAGCGCCTCGGTGACGCTGCCGCAGGTGACCGCGGTGCCCGTGTCGATGGGGCCGTTCGTCGCCGTGTGGTCGCAGACCCAGAAGGCCTTCTCGAGCTCGGCCAAGTGCAATTCGGCGCCGATGGTCGCCTGCGCGCTGCCCGGCGCGGACCAGCCCGCCGTGCCGGTGGCGATCAGCACTGCGGCGGCGGCTTGCATCGCCGGCGAGCGCCGCCCCGTGATCGCACGACAGCGCCGCTTGGTGACTTCCCGTTCCTCATGACATGTCGCCTTCATGGCGTTCTCCAGTAGTTTCAAAGGTGTGGCCCCGTGGCAGTGGCGCGCACTACATCCCGTAGGAGGCGATCGACGCTCCGGGCAAATCGGAATCGTGTGCGGTGCTCTGTTGGTTCACCACCGTGTGATCGAGCCGCTCCAGGAGCAGCAGTGACGGTGTGGTGGCAGCTGTTTTGGTCTCTGCACTGGTCGGGGCAGCCAAGGCTGTGCCAACGTCGCTCACGCGTGAACCGCAGGAGGCAACAAACAGTCCACCGAGAATCACGCCGATCAAGCCGCCAGTTCTCAGCGCAATGGAAGCGACAGGCCGGCGCTGCCGTTCGCCGTCTCCGGCATGGGGTTTCTTGGTCATATGCAGCTCCTGTGAGAAGTGTCGCGATGAAGCCGTCGCACCTCGTGAAGGCGGCATTGGCATGGCCGCGATGCGCACAGTGCGTCCGGGTCAGGTTGTGAGCCAGGGATCCGTCGATCATTCAGGCTCAACTCCGTACGGTCTTGCTGGAATTTTTTCGTCATATGTCATCCGCGCGAACGGAAAGTCGTCGGCAGAATTAAGCGCAATACCGTCGGAAGATTAAAAAGCACAGTGTTACAAGTGTGCCCAGCCCCTGGCGCGCCAAGCTCGGGCTGCGCTCTGTTCTTTCATCGGCTAAAAACGGAAAGGCTTGTAGTGGAATCCACTAGGTGGCGTGTTCAAGCGCCATAGCGCGAGGATTTGAGGTGCTGCGCCGCGCAGCGCACCCTGCCAAAGACTTACGCACACTCGTGGGAGAGGGTCAGCGTGCGCCAATTCGCGGGCATCGAGCTGTCTGGCGCAGCGGCTTGGGGGCTTTGACAAGGTGCGTTGCCGGGAGCGGTAGACGAACGCGTCGCGGACATTCACCGCCCTGGCGCTGGCCAACATCTACCCCGGCCGGCAGCGCCTGATGGCACAGGTGCGTCCATAAAGGTGCCAATTAGGCCGAGGCGCCCGAAAACCAGGCCCATCGGGCCACGAGAAAGATCGTATGACAACCTGTTTGCCCATGATCGCTCAGTCATCCGTCCAAGTGCGTGCCTTGATGCACTTGTTCAGCGAAGCCTTGGATCTTCAACGCGCCAAGCGCGCCGTACCCATTATTCGACGGTCACCCTCTTCGCCAGATTACGGAGCTTGTGCGGTCGCATAACTTCGCTGCGCGAAGTGAGCGTCCACCAAACCCCGCAGTGCGCTTTCGCGCACCGTTACCGTCATTCGACGGTAACGCTCTTTGCAAGATTGCGGGGTTTGTCCACATCCGTCCCCCGCGCACACGCCGTGTGATACGCCAGCAGCTGCAGCGGCACCACGTGCAGCAGCGGGCTGAGCGCGCCGTAGTGTTCGGGCATGCGGATGACGTGCAGGCCCTCGCCGCTTTCGATGTGGCTGTCGGCGTCGGCCAGCACATACAGCACGCCGCCGCGGGCGCGGACTTCCTGCATGTTGCTCTTGAGCTTTTCCAGCAGGGCGTCGTTGGGTGCGACTGTGACCACGGGCATGGCGCTGGTCACCAGGGCCAGCGGGCCGTGCTTGAGTTCGCCGGCGGGGTAGGCCTCGGCGTGGATGTAGCTGATCTCTTTCAGCTTGAGCGCGCCCTCGAGCGCAATCGGGTAGTGCAGGCCGCGGCCGAGAAACAGCGCGTTTTCCATCTTGGCGAAATCTTCTGACCAGCTGATGATCTGCGGCTCCAGCGCCAGCACGGCCTGCAGGGCGGCGGGCAGGTGGCGCATGGCCTTGAGGTGTTCCGCTTCGGCTTCCTCACTGAGCCGGCCCTTGCTCTGGGCCAGCGCCAGCGTCAGCAGAAACAGGCCGGCGAGCTGGGTGGTGAAGGCCTTGGTGGAGGCCACGCCAATTTCAACACCGGCGCGCGTGATGTAGGCGAGCTTGCACTCGCGCACCATCGCCGAGGTGGCCACGTTGCAGATGGTCAGCGTGTGCTGCATGCCCAGGCTCTGCGCGTGGCGCAGCGCCGCCAGCGTGTCGGCGGTCTCGCCGCTTTGCGTGATGGTGACCACCAGCGACCTGGGGTTGGGCACCGAGGTGCGGTAGCGGTACTCGCTGGCGACTTCCACCTGGGTGGGAATGCCGGCGATGGATTCGAGCCAGTACTTGGCCGCGCAGCCGCTGTAGTAGCTGGTGCCGCACGCCAGAATCAGGACCGAGTCGATCTCCTTGAACACGCGGTAAGCCCCATCGCCAAAGAGCTCCGGGACAATGCCCTGCACGCCTTCGAGCGTGTCGGCAATGGCGCGCGGCTGCTCAAAGATTTCCTTCTGCATGTAGTGGCGATACGGCCCCAGCTCCGCGGCGCCGCTGTGCGCCTGCACGGTTTTGACCGCTCGCTGCACGGCCTTGCCCTGGCGGTCAAGCACCCAGTATTTACCCAGCTGCATGTCAACCATGTCGCCCTCTTCGAGGTACACGATCTGGTCGGTCACGCCGGCCAGTGCCATCGCATCGCTGGCCAGGAAGTTTTCGGAGTTGCCCTTGCCGACGCCCAGAATCAGCGGCGAGCCCGCGCGCGCGCCCACCACGCGGTGCGGCTCGTCCTTGCAGAAGGCGGCAATCGCATAGGCGCCGTGCAGCTGGGCCACCGTCGCCTTCAGCGCTTCAAAGAGGTCGCCGTCGTACAGACTGTCCAGCAGGTGCACGATGACTTCGGTGTCGGTCTGGCTGTCGAACACATAGCCCTTGGCCTGCAACGCGGCGCGCAGCTCGTCATGATTTTCAATGATGCCGTTGTGCACCAGCGCCACCTTGCCGGGGCGTGGGGCCTGGTTGGCGCCGGCGCCATGGCTGAAGTGGGGATGTGCGTTGTGCACCGCGGGTGCACCGTGCGTGGCCCAGCGGGTATGGGCAATGCCGGTGCTGCCTTCCAGATGATCGTGCTCGACCTGACTTTGCAACTCGGCCACGCGCGAGGTGCTGCGTGCCCGCTTCAGGCCGTCGGCATACACGGCAACGCCGCAGGAGTCATAACCCCGGTACTCCAGCCGCTGCAGGCCCTGCACCAGGATGGGAACAATATTTCTGGTCGAAACCGACGCAACGATGCCGCACATGGAGGTCTCCTGAAAAACAATGCGTCGATGCTACGTGCTTGTTGTTTTTTTATGTGATTGATTTTTCTTCATAAATGAAATTTAATTTCACTAAATCCATATGTTTGAATTTAATTTCATTTATATTAATTTTATGGAACAAATATCTATTGACGACATAGACCAGAAGCTGCTGGACAGCCTGCAGACCGATGCCTCGCTGAGCAACCAGGCCCTGGCCGAACGCGTTCATATCTCGCCGCCCACCTGTTTGCGCCGCGTCAAGCGCCTGCGCGATGCGGGCCTGATCGAACGGGAAGTGGCCCTGCTCAGCGGCGACAAGCTGGCCGCCCTGCTGGGGCACGGCCTGACCGCGATTGTCGAGATCACCCTCGACCGGCAGGGCGCGGAGCATCTGGATGCCTTTGAGCTGCGGGTCGCGGCCGATGCGGCCGTGCAGCAGTGCTACCGGGTGTCCCCGGGGCCAGACTTTGTGCTGATGGTGCATGTGGCCGACATGCCCCGCTACCTGGCGCTGGCGCAGCGGCTGTTCACCAGCGATGCCAATGTGCGCAACGTCAAGGCCTTCTTCAGCACCAAACGGGCCAAGTTCGAACCCAGAGTCCTGCTCACCAGCCTGCCCAGGTGAGCCAGGTGAGCCAGGTTGAACCAGACGACGCCAGATGAAGCGATGAAACGATGAAACGATGAGGCAATGTAAGACCGGGCATCGAACAACCGCGTTCACCTGATCGGGCTCAGGCCCGGCCTTTCCCCTGCGCTCACACTCGCCTCTTGCATCGACAACACCCGGCCAGCCGGAGCTCAGGGTTTTGTCTTCTGCGGCCTCTTCCAGTTGGGCAGGCTGACCTGCTTGCCGCGCGCCACGCTGAGCGCGCCGGCCGGGGTGTCCTTGGTGATGGTGGAGCCGCCGCCCACGGTGCCGCCCTCGCCTATCGTTACCGGCGCCACCAATACGCAGTTGCTGCCAATATGCACATCGGCTTCAATCACGGTGCGGTGTTTGTTGGCGCCGTCGTAGTTGGCGGTGATGCTGCCCGCGCCATAGTTGACGCGCTCACCCACGGTGGCATCGCCCAGGTAGGCCAGGTGGTTGGCCTTGGCACCCTTGGCCAGGGTGGAATTTTTCACTTCGACAAAGTTGCCGATGTGCACTTCAGCGCCCAGCCGGGCACCCGGCCGCAGCCGGGCGAACGGGCCAATCAGCGCGCCCTCGCCGATCTGCACACCCAGCTTTTCGCCGTCGATGTGGGTGAACGGGTGAATCACCGCTCCGGCGGCAATCGCGGCATTGGCAATCACGCAGTTGGCACCAATGCGCACGCCCTCGCCCAGGCTGACCTGGCCCTGGAACAGGCAATTCACATCGATCTCGACATCCTGGCCGCATTGCAGCGTGCCGCGCACGTCGAAGCGGGCCGGGTCGGCCAGCCGCACGCCCTGCTCCATCAGGGCCGTGGCCTGCCTGCGCTGGTAGACGCGCTCCAGCCCGGCCAGCTGCACCGGGCTGTTGACGCCGGCGACCTGCGCCGCATCGGTGATCTGGTGCGCCACTACGGCCACCCCATCGGCCACGGCGAACTTCACGATGTCGGTCAGGTAGTACTCTTTTTGCACGTTCTGGTTGTCCAGCCGGCCAAGCCAGCCGCGCAGCAGGCGGGTGGGCACGGCCATGATGCCGCTGTAGATTTCATGGATGCCGCGCTGTGCCTCGGTGGCATCCTTGTGCTCGACGATGGCCCTGACCTGCGATGAAGCCTGGGCGGTGGCACGCACAATGCGCCCGTAACCGGTGGGGTCGGCCATGTTCAGCGTGAGCAGCGCCAGCCGCTGGCCGTCGCACTGGTCCAGCAGCGCCTGCAGCGTGTCGGGCTGCGTCAGTGGCACGTCACCCGACAGCACCAGCGTGACGCCGTCGTCGGCCAGCAGCGGCAGGGCCTGCTGCACCGCGTGGCCGGTTCCAAGTTGCGGCTCCTGCCGCGCAAACTTCACGCTCAGATCCTGGCCCGCATCGCCTGCGGCCCGTGTCATGTGGGCGCAGGCGGCCTCCACATCCGCGGCCCCGTGCCCCGTGATGACCACCGCCTGGCGGGCCGATAACCGCGCAGCACAGTCGATCACATGGCCGAGCAAGGCACGACCGCCCAATTGGTGCAACACTTTGGGCAAGGCGCTTTTCATCCGCGTGCCTTTGCCCGCGGCCATGATGACGACATCAACTGAGGTGGCCATGAAGTTTCCTGTTAATTTTGGGATGACGGGGCATTCGGGCCCGGCGGCTGGACGCTGGGTGCGGACCGGGCTGAACCGTTTCACCCGGATTATCGGTGTGCTGGCACTGGCCTGCCTCTTGCCGGCCTGCAGCGCCCTGAAAATTTTCTACAACCAGGCGCCGGACTTTGCCTACTGGTACCTCGATGGTTATGTCGACTTCACCGGCGCGCAAAGCCTGCAGGTCAAGGACGATCTCGGCAAGCTCCAGGCCTGGCACCGCCAGACCCAGTTGCCGGCCTATATCGACACCCTCCGCAGGCTGCGGCAGCGCATGCCCGCAGACATGGACGCGGGGCAGGTCTGCGCAGTATTTGCCGATGTGCGGAGCAAGCTTGTAGCGGTTTCCCACCGGGCCGAGCCGGTGGTTGCTGCACTCGTGGGCACGCTGCAAGCCAGCCAGCTGACACAGCTGGAACGCCAGCTGGCCAAGGGCAATGCCGATTACCGCGAGACCTTTCTCGACGGTCCGCCCCGAAAAGGACGCGACAAACGCTACAAGCAGGCGGTCAGCCGTGCCGAGATGCTTTATGGCCCCCTGGAGGAGAAACAGCTCACCGTGATTGGCCAGCGGATGGACCAGTCGCGCTTTGATGCGGCGCTGTTTTATGCCGAAAAGCTGCGGCGCCAGCAGGATGCCCTGCAGACCTTGCGTGCCCTGGTGGCGGAGCGGGCCAGCGCGGAAAAAACACGGCTGGCCCTGCGCGGGTTGATGGAGCGATGGCTCAACTCGCCCATTGCCGCACATCGCGACCACCTGGAAGGGTTGACGCAGGAAGGCTGCCAGACATTTGCGGCCCTGCATAACAGCACCACACCGGCGCAGCGCAGCAAGGCGCTTGAAACCCTGGACGCTTATGAGCAGGACCTGCGGGCCTTGTCCAGCGCCCAAAAATCCTGAGCGCAGCAATCCCGAGTCCAGCCGCGCAGGGAGTGCAGCGGCGAGAGGCATACCGCGCCGGTGCCTCCACTCACCCTCACCCCCTCACTCTACTGCCCACTTTTCCATTCACTACTCACTACTCACTACTTTCTATTCACGACTCACACGCACCACCCACGTCTCATTGACCTGGGGATTTGGAATGCGACAAACCTTCCTGCTCGGCTTTTTTCAGATCAGCCGCCTCCTCGGGAGTCGCCGGCCGGGCGGCCTTGGCGTCCGAGGTCACATCGGCCCTGTCGAGGTAGGACTTGATGTTTTTCTGATACTCGCGCGTGGCTTCGTAGCTGCCCTCGCCGATCTGGCCTTTTTCGGATGGCCGCCCGCCGCCAGGGCTGGCCCCTCCGCCCCGCGGGTCTGCGCGGCGCCGTCGGGCCGTGGCCGCTGCGAACTCGCCCCCGGCGAAGCCGGGGTGGCGCGTTTGCTGTCCTGCTTGCTGTCTTTCTTCATGCTGGTCTCCTTGGGCGCGCACGGGGGGCGTGACCTCCCGGGCGGGACATTTCATTTCCGCAAATTTCATTGCCGGGCATGTTCACCGGGAAGCGCGATCGCCGGAAGCCATGAAGAAGCCCCACACGCCCCCGCGAAACTTGCGGGTCAAGCCCCAGCTTAAGAGCCGCCGCCCAAGCCGCCACGTCATCCGCGCGGATCGCTTGCTGTCGGCCCCTGCCTACAACAGCGGCACCTTGCCGGGTGGCGTGTCGTAGTAATCGGCAATGCGCTCCAGCGCCCGGGTGTTGAGCAGGCGAAGCCGTCCGTTCTGCAACTCGTAAAGGCCCAGCTTGCGCAGGCGCCTCAGGGTCTTGTTGGTGTGCACCAGGGACAAGCCCAGTATGTCGGCAATGTGCTGCTGGTTGAGGGGAAACTCCACCGAACCGCCCTCCGCCAGCCCGATGCGCTCCAGCCGACGGTACAGATGCATCAGCAGCATGGCAACGCGCTCGGTCGCATTGCGCCGGCCGGCGGTCAGCAGGTTGTCGTCCACCATGCCTTCCTCGCGCGCCGACAGCCAGGTGATGTCGTAACCCAGGCTGGGGTATTGCCGAAACAGCCCCCAGAGCCCGTCGCGCGGAAATATACACAATGTCACATCAGTTACAGCCTCAATGCCGTGTATGGGCCCATCCGAAAATTTTTGCTGCAAACCGATGAGATCGCCCGGCAACAGAAAATTCAGGATCTGCCGGCGACCGTCACTCAGGGTTTTGTAACGGAATGCCCAGCCCGAATAAAGCGTGAATAGTTTGCCGTTGGGTTTTTGCTCGTACAGAATGGTCCCACCGGCGGGAATGGCAGACGTTCCGCTGCGAAAGCCCTCAATGAACTCCAGCTCCGGCGCTGTGACCGGCGTGAACGCCCCCGTCTGGCGAAGGCGGCAGGCGATGCAAGCCGGCGGGCAGCTTGAGGAGGGTGAAGGCGCGCTGGCCATAAAGGTGAATTTCGACAGAAAGCCTGTGTCTTTTGACATTGCCCCGTTTGTTGCTAGCGGCTACATTTTTCATCAATGATGCAAAAACTAGCACCCTTGCACGAAGTTTTATTCGTCAGCACCATCGCACCTGAAGCGCCGATCAGCATCGTCGCGCAGATCGCGGGCAAAGCGCGCATTGCCAACAAGGCACGCGGGATCACGGGGCTGCTCATTTTTGACGGCATGCGCTTTTGCGAGCAGCTCGAGGGCCATGAACAAGACATTCTGGCACTGCTGGAGCGCATTCGCCAGGATCCGCGGCACACCAGTATCAAGTTGCTACACCATGGCCCCCTGCCCGAACGCAGGTTCAAGCGCTTCAGCATGGGCTATGCGCCGGTGGAGGATATCGAGGTATTGGGCAAGCTCGAACAGCTGCAGGGACAGGCAGCCGTCGGCGCCTTCGTGGACATCCTCTCGACACTGGATCTGGAGTCCTGAGCCGGTGCAACATCTTCGGCCCAATCCGGCCCTGTAACTCAACCCTGCAGCGCAGCCCACATCTCCCGGTCCCGTTCGGCCGTCCAGATGCGCGGGTTCTTGATGCCGCTGGCTTCGTCAAAGGCGCGGCTCACATCAAACGGCAGGCAGTGTTCGTAAATGAACACGTGGCCAAACACCGGGTCCATGCTCTTGCGGGTGTGGTCCATCGCCGCTTTCAGGTCCATGCCGGCGGCGGCGGCTTCCTTGCCTGCCTGGTACAGGGTCTCGACCCAGCGCCGGGTGTAGTCCAGCGCCTTGTTGACGTTGGCGGCGCCCTTCATGGCCTCGCCGCGGCCCGGGACGATGGCCTCGGCGTTCAGCGCGCGCAGCGCCTCCAGCGTGGCGGGCCACTCCTGCAGCTGCGCATCGCCGGTGTACACGCCCGCTTCGTATTCGACCAGGTCGCCCGAGAACAGCACTTTTTCTTCTTCGACCCAGGCAATGGTGTCGCCGCGCGTGTGGCCGGGGCCCGGGTGCCAGATCTGCACCTTGACGCCGCCCAGGTCGAGCACCAGCTTGCCCGGCACCTCGCCTTTGACAGGGTTGCCACCGGCAATGACCATGGTGGGCCAGGTCAGGCCCGGCACGCTCTCGGCGTTGCGAAAGAGGCGCGGAAAGCGCTCCATCTCGCTTTGCATGTCCTGCGCGCCGCGCTCCGCGATCAGCTCACAGGTGCCCTGGCTCGCGATGATTTCAGTCGCGCCTTCGGCCAGATAGGCGCTGGCGCCGAGCACGCGGACGGCGTGGTAATGGGTCAGCAGCACGTACTTGATGGGCTTGTGGCTGACGGTGCGTATGCGCGCGATCAGGTCCTGCGCCATCGCGGGCGTGGCCGTGGCGTCGCTGACCATGATGAATTTGTCGCCGATGATCACGCCCGAATTCGGGTCGCCCTCGGCGGTGTAGGCCCAGCAATGGGCGCTGAGCTGCTCGAACGTGATGGTCTTGTCCGTCAGGTCGGACTGCGAGGCGAAGGCTTTGGACATGGGAAGGTTCCTGTGTTTCCGGTGGGGCCACGCCATACCGCTCAGGCTGCTCAAGGGCGCCGGGCGCTGCGGGTGAATGGAGGTCATTTTACCTAACCGTAATTGGTTACGCATTGTTAAACCAACACCTATGCGGCCACATGGGGAGCACGGCGCACCACCCACTCTTTCGTGAAGGCTTCACCACGGTTGTACAGGGCGGCACCTGGCTTGCGCTAAGGTTGCGCCATGGCGACTCCCAAAGACGACTTTGCAATCTACTGCTGTGAACTGCTGTCCGGCGTCGGGCCGTGCGTCGCCAGGCGCATGTTTGGCGGCTATGGCATCAGCACCTCGGGCCTGACGCTGGCGCTGGTGGCCGATCTGGGGGGCGGGGAACGACTCTGGCTCAAGGCCGACGCCGACACCCGCGGCCGGTTTGAAGCCGCGGGCTGTGAACGGTTTACCTATGACATCACGCGCCACGGCGAGCGCGTGTCGCACAGCCTGAACTACTACAGCGCCCCCGAGGAGGCGATGGAGTCCGCTCAGTTGATGCTGCAGTGGGCGCGCTTGGCGCTCGATTGCGCCTTGAAGGCGCGCTCTGCCAAATCACCGCGTGCGCGGGCGGCCAGAAAAACCACCGCAAAACCGGTCAGCGCAACCTCGACGGCCGCCGCCACACCGCCGGCCAAGCCGCGGGCCAGCCGGCCTACCGCGCCGCCCACCAGGCCGAGTGCCAGGCGCAAGTCCAGCAGGGGCTGAGCCACGCCCGAGCGCCAGCCCGTGGCCTTCGCCGGCACGGGGTGGGCGGCGGCAGCGGGCTCCCAGTTGAAGTAGGCCGACGATGCATGGCCCATGCCAAAGGATTCCATCACCACCGTCTCGCCGGGCGACAGCGACAGGCTTTCGCCGCGGCTGAGAAAATGGTCCCCGGCGCGCACGCGCAGGTCGTGGCCGGCGTTGTTGAAGGTCACCCATACCCGGCCGTGCGCGATGCGCAGCACGCCAGCCTGGCGGGCATGCAAAGTCAGCGCCCGGTCCGCGCCCAGCTTCCAGCAGCCGGGCAGTCCTTCAGCCCGGGCCGCGGCGGCATCGGTCGCCTGGGGCAGGTAGTGGTTGCCTGAATGATGAGCAATTGCGTGGTCCATGGTGTTCTCCAGAAAAGACCTGAGTTCGTTGACGGGAGTGAATGATCTCGCCGGGGGGCTTCCACGTCCAATGAAATCGCGGTACGCTATTCATTCCATAAACGCATCAATCACTCCACCTCCCATCCCCCACCCCACCCCACCCCACGCCCCATGCTGCATTCGCAAACCCACTTACGCTCCCGGCCGATTTCGGCCGGCCAGCTGCGCGCCTTCGAGGCGGTCGCTCGCCATCTCAATTTCCGCGCCGCCTCCGAAGAGCTGGCGCTCACGCAGTCGGCCGTGAGCCGCCAGATCCAGGCGCTGGAAGAAGACGTCGGCGTCAGCCTGTTTCACCGTCACACCCGGGCGGTCGAGCTCACCGGCGCCGGCGGCACCCTGCTGCGTGCGGTCACGCCGTCGCTGGAGCGCATTGACGGCGCAGTGCGGCAGATCCGCCAGAGCGCCGGGCGCAAAAGCGTTGCGCTCACCACCTTTGCCTCGTTTGCCTCGATGTGGCTGATTCCCCGGCTCGAGGTTTTTCAGCGCGAGAACCCGGACATCGACATCCGGATTGATGCGTCGGACGTGGCGGTCGACCTCGATGTTTCAGACCTGGATCTGGCCTTGCGCTATGCTCCGGCCAGCCACATGCCGCCGCACGCGATCCGCCTGTTTGGCGAGCAGATCACGCCGGTGATCAGCCCCTGGCTGCTCAAGAGCGGCCCGCGCCTGAAAAAGCCGGATGACCTCGCGCAATTCACCTTGATCGAAGCGGGTGACGCGCACCGCACGCACTTTGAATGGCTGACCTGGCGCCGCTGGCTGGACCAGCACGCCACACCCAAGCTGCAGGCCAAGCGCTGGCTTTACTTCAACTACGCCTACCAGATGGTGCAGGCAGCGCTGACGGGCCAGGGCGTGGTGCTGGCACGCCTGCCGCTGATTGCCGAAAGCCTGGCCTCGGGCGACCTGGTCGAGCCCCTGCCGCACCTGCGCCTGGAGTCCCCCATGGCTTACTGGCTGATCATCGGTCCGCGCAATGTGGCGCGCCCCGAAGTGCTGGCGTTCTGCGAATGGCTCAAGGAGCAAGGCGCACAGACCCGCCACGCGATTGGCGATGTGCCCGACCCCGACACGGTGGACAACCTGGATTAAGGGCCCCCACGCTTTTCACTTCGTGTAATGCGCGAGGCCTTGCAGGCCGCGGCTCGCGAGACGCTTCGCCTCTGTCGCCCGTCCAAGCCTGCGCAGGCAGGCTTGGAGCCGCGGGCTCCAGCCCCTCGGGGGCGCTGCGCCTGCGGCCCGGCAAAGCCGGTTCCGCGCCCCGGCTGGTATGGGAGAGCCGTGCCGTGCGGCGTGTCGGTTTCAGCGGTCGGCCTCCACGCCTTTCACTTCGCGCAATGCGCTGCCCCTCGAGGGGGCGTTGCGCCTGCGGTCTGGCAAAGCCAGTCCCGCGGCCCCTGCTGGGGTGGGGAGCCCTTTATTGCGTGCAGGGTTCAGGGTTGCGTCGTATGGCGCTTCAACAGGCGACCGGCGCGGGCTTGCACCTTGGCATTTGCCGCATCGGCGGTGCCGGCCGCATAGGCCAGCTCGCCGTTGACAAACACCTTCTCGATGCCTTCGGAAAGCGCGATCGGGTCCTCGTAGGTGGCCACATCGCGCACCCGGGCCGGGTCCAGCACCACGACGTCGGCATGCCAGCCGGGCTGCAGTTGCCCGCGCTGGTGCAGCCGGAAATTGCGTGCCGACAGGCCGGTCATCTTGTAGATGGCGGTTTCCAGCGAAAACAGTTTTTCTTCGCGCCAGTAGCGCGCCAGCACGCGCGGAAACGCGCCCCACAGGCGCGGATGCGGATGCTGGTCGTGCGGCAGACCGTCCGAGCCGATCATGGTCAGCGGGTGGGCCACGACGCGCCGCACGTCGTCTTCATGCATCTGGAAATAGCAGGCGCCGCCGGGCTGCAGGCGGCGGCACACCGCCTTCTGGTCAACGCCCCACTCGGCCGCAATCGAGGCCAGCGTGCGGCCCGTCATTTCGGGGTGCGGCGTGGACCAGCTCACCAGCACGTCGATCACGCCATCGACCAGGTCTTCACGCAGCACGGTGGAGCCGGCCACATAGGGGTAGACGTCCATGGCCACCGGCTGGCGGCGGGCGAGCGACTCAATCAGCGGCAGCGTCTGCTGCGTGCGGCCCCAGTTGGCGGGCCCGGCGCATTTGTGGTGCGACACGATCAGCGGCACGCCGGCGCTGAAGGCCGTGTCGCCCGCCTCGTGCAGCGCTTCCACGATGGTCGCCATTTCATCGCGCAGGTGGGTGCTGTAGACCCCGCCAAAGCGCGACACCACCTGGGCCAGGCGCACCACCTCCTGCGCCGGCGCGGCAAAGGCCGGCTCGTAAAAAAGGCCTGACGACATGCCGGTGGCGCCGCTCTCCATGCACTGCGCGAGGAGCGCGCACATGGCGTCGAGCTCGCTGGCGCTGGCGGCGCGGCTCAGGTCGCCCATGCAGGCAAAGCGCAGGGTGGTGTGGCCAATCAGCACGGCGACATTCACCGCCGGCTGCGCCTGGATGATGGCGCGCTCATAGCTCGGGACGGAGTCAAAGCGAAACGAATCGGCGCCGAGCAGATTCAGCGGCGGCTCGGGGGTGTCGACGATGAAAGGCAGCAGTGAAATGCCGCAGTTGCCGGTGATGACGGTAGTGATACCCTGCGACACCTTGGGCAGCATGTCGGGCTGCTTGAGCACGATCGCATCGTCGTGCGTGTGCACATCGATGAAGCCGGGGGCGATGGCCAGGCCGGTGCAATCGACAGGGGTCACCTCTTCCGGTGCAAGGCCTGGGGGCAGCCGGCCAGCCAGATTTTCGCCCAGCGCCGCAATGCGGCCGTCCATCAGCAGGACATCGCCGATCCATCCGCTGGCGCCTGTGCCGTCGATCACCAGGCCGTTCTGAAGCAGGGTTGCGCGCGTCATTTGAGTTTGCTTTCGTTGACGGCAGTGACCGTATCCCAGTCAAGCCGGGGGTAGTGCCGCATGTCCACGCCGCGCGTGCTGAGCACATCGCGCACGCCGCCCAGTCGCTTGACGGCCAGGTCGCCCAGGCGCTGCGCGACCAGCACGGTGACGATTTCAATCACGGTGAGGTGGACCAGGTAGGCCTCGGTGCCCACATGCATGACCGGGTCTTCCGGCACATGGATGCCCAGCACAATGTCGGCCCGCTCGGCCAGTGCGGTCCCCTGCTGGGTCAGGGCGATCACCGTGGCGCCCTGCGAGCGTGCCACGTCCACCGCTTCGAGCAGCGAGGGCATGCCACCCACGTGCGAGATGGCAAACACCACGCCCTGCTTGCCGATGGTGGCCGCGGACACCAGCTGCAGATGAATGTCGAGGTAGGCGTTGGACACCAGCCCCAGCCGGAACAGCCGGGCCTGCATGTCGGAGGCCATGAAGCTGGAGGTCACGCCGACGCTGTAGCAGTCCACCCGGCTGGCGCGCACGATGGCGTCGGCCGCCGCCTCCACCGCGGCCACGCTGAGCTGGGCCTGCACGCCGCTGACGGCCGTGGCCGCGCCCTTGATGACCTTGGAGATGACCTCCGCGGCGTCGTCATGCAGCTGCACCCGGCGGTGCAGGGGCGAGCCGCTGACGGCCATTTCCTGCGCCAGCGCGAGCTTGAACTCGCGCAGGCCCGGGTAGCCCAGGTCGCGGCAGGTGCGCATGACGGTGGGCACCGAGCTGCCGGCGCGCTGCGCCAGCTGCTCAAAACTTTCATCGAGCACCCGTTGCGGGTCTTGCAGGATCAGCGCCAGCACCTTGCGCCGCGAGGTGGGCGCGCCTGCGATGACCTCGGCAATTTTGGCAAGCACTTTGGAGGTCATGGCGTGAGGTAAAACAGGTAGGGGAACATCAAAGGAAAAAAGATCAGAAAAGATCAGAAGCAGGTTACGAGGGCATCGCACACGGTGTAGTTCTCATCCACCACGGGCATCCAGCGCCATTTGTCAAACGTGGTGCAGGGGTGCGAAATGCCCAGCGCCACCAGATCGCCCACCTTGAGCGCCGCATGTTCGGGGCCGGTGCCGCGCAAATAGGCATGCTGGTCGTTCAGGCCGCCGATCTTCCAGTCGGCGGGCGCACCGGTGACGGCGCGGTCGCCGGGTTTGCAGAAACCCAGCGGCACGGGCAAATCCAGATCGTAGGAAATGTCGCGCTTGCCGACCGCAAGAATCGCCAGACCGGGCTCGGGGCAGGACTGCACCGCCGCCCAGACTTCCAGCGCGGCCTGCAGACCGTCGCCGCAGCCGAGGCGTGCATTGACCGTGCTCACCATGCGTTTGTAAAAACCGTGGTCATGCGTGACGTAGCAGCCCGAGCGCAACAGGCCGCGCACGGGTTGCGAGAGTGCGGGTTTGAGGCGATTGGCCACCAGGTCAAAAATCGCCGAGCCACCGGCCGAGACCAGCACTTCCTCGTTGTCAAACAAATGCTGCTGGTCGCAGGCGATGGCGATGTCGCAGACGCGCTGCATCAGCGCCCCCGCATAGGCCTCGTCCGGGGCGGACTGCCCGGTCGCGCCCAGGCCTTCGTAGCACTCGATGCCGACCAGGCGGCAGGCCGGGCTGGCATGAACCCGTTGGGCCAGCGCCAGGGCATCGGGCTGGTTGCGGCAGCCGGTGCGACCGCCGTCGACACCGATTTCGAGCAACACCTCAAAAGGCCGCAGCGCCGACTGCGCATCCTGTCGCGACGCATACCAGGTCTCGATCAGTTCCAGCTGCGCCACCGAATCGACCAGAAAGGCAATGCGCAAGCCTGCGTACTCGCGCTGCATGTCCTGGATGCCGGCGAGGTCTGCCGCGGTGAAGACCTGGTTGGCAATCATGCAGCGGCGCGCGCCCGCCGAGACGCCGGCGCGCAACTGGGTGACGGTGGCAAAGGTCAGGCCCCAGGCGCCCGCATCGAGCTGGCGCTTGAGCAGTTGCGGCGACATCGTGGTCTTGCCATGCGGCGCCATGTCGATGCCCCGATCGGTGGCGAAGCGCTGCATCCAGGACAGGTTGTGCTGCAGGGCCTGCTGCCTGACCAGCGCCACGGGCAGCGGCAGGTCGCCGTCGAGCACGCGCCAGTGCTGGGCGGCAATCTGCGAGCGGCGCAGCGGGGGGCTGGTGTGCGGAAATCCCTTGAAGGAGCGGTCGATCTGCGGATCGAGGATGTCTTGCAGTGTGGTCATGAATCAGTCCAGATTATCAGGCGGCCATCAACGAGGTATTGATGACGATGTCGTCGCGGATGCAGGCCTTGAAGCGGCCCTGCCCCATGTCGCGCAACTCGGGGCGGGCGCCCGCGCAAGCCTCGATCGCGTGCGGGCAGCGGGTACGGAACACGCAGCCGGACGGCGGGTTCATGGGGCTGGGAATGTCACCCTTGAGCGCAACGCGCTCGCTCTTGTGCTCCGGATCGGGCTTGGGCGAGGCGGCCAGCAGTGCCTGCGTGTAAGGATGCAGCGGCCGCGCAAACAGCTCGGCGGTGGGCGCCACTTCCATCACGCGGCCCAGGTACAGCACCACCACGCGGTCGCACAGGTACTCCACCACATCCAGATCATGCGAGATGAACAGCATGGTCAGCGAGAGCCGGTCGCGCAGGTCGCACAGCAGGTTGACCACCTGCGCCTGGATGGACACGTCCAGCGCGGACAGGGGCTCGTCGGCCACGATGAATTCAGGCTCGACGGCCAGGGCGCGCGCCACGCCGATACGCTGGCGCTGGCCGCCGGAGAACTCATGCGGGTAACGGTCGGCATGTTCGGCGCGCAAGCCGACCAGGGCCAGCAGCTCGGCAATTCGCTGCGCGCGCGCCGCCTTGCCGTTGGCCAGGCCATGCACCTGCAGCGCTTCGCCGAGGATGTCCTTGACGCGCATCTTGGGGTTCAGGCTGGCGTAGGGGTCCTGAAAAATCATCTGCAGCTTGCTGCGCAGCGTGCGCATGCGGCGGCTGGAGGCGGCCCCGAGGTCTTCGCCCCGGTACAGCACCTGGCCCGACGTGCTCTCGATCAGGCGCAGCAGGGTGCGGCCTATGGTGCTTTTGCCGGACCCGGACTCACCGACCAGCCCCAGCGTTTCACCGGGCTGGATCGTGAAGGACACGTCGTCCACCGCGCGCACGGGTTTGGCCGGTGCACCGAAATAGCGTTGCAGGTTCTTGACTTCGATCAGCGGGGCAGTCATGCGGTCTCCACAGGAAGAGCTGGAACAGTTGCGGTCTCGCGCACCAGAATGCAGCGTGCGCTGCGATGCGGGCCGGCACTTTCCAGCGCCGGCATGGCCTCGCGGCAGGCCGCCAGGGCATGGTCGCAGCGGGGCTCAAATGCGCAGCCGGGCGGCGGCGCGAGCGGGCTGGAGACCTGGCCCCGGATGGCGTACAAACGGCGTTTGGCACCCACCTCACCGGCGGCCAGTTCACGCTTGCGCTGCTGCGCCGGCAGGCAGGCCAGCAGGCCCTGCGTGTAGGGATGGCGCGGCAAGGCAAACAGCTCGCGCACCGGCGCCGACTCCACAATGCGGCCCGCATACATCACCGCCACGTCATCGGCATGGTGCGCGACGACGCCGAGGTTGTGCGTGATGAACAAAATGCTCATGCCGGTCTCGGCCTGCAGGCGCCGCATCAGCTCCAGGATCTGCGCCTGGATGGTCACGTCCAGCGCCGTGGTCGGCTCATCGGCAATCAGCAGCGTGGGGTTGCAGGCCATGGCCAGCGCAATCATCACGCGCTGGCGCATGCCGCCCGACAGCTGGTGCGGGTACTCGTGCAGGCGCTGCGCGGCAGCCGGTATCTCCACCAGCTCCAGCATGCGCTGGGCATGGGCCAGCGCGGCGCTGCGGTCCAGCCCCATGTGCAGGCGCACCGACTCGGCAATCTGCTCGCCCACCGTGAAGACGGGGTTCAGGCTGGTCATGGGCTCCTGGAAGATCATGGCAATTTCATTGCCGCGGATGCGGCGCATGGCCGGCTCTGGCAGGGCCAGCAGGTCCAGCGTTTCGCCGGCGCGGTTGGTGAAGAGCGCCTGGCCGCTGACCTGCGTGGCGGCGGTGCGTGACAGCAGGCGCATCAGGGTCAGGCTGGTCACCGACTTGCCGGAGCCGGACTCGCCCACCAGCGCCGTGGTCTTGCCGGGGCGGATGCTGAAGCTGACGTCGGCCACCGAGCGGATCAGGCCCTCGTCGGTGTCGAAAAAGGTGCTCAGATGGCGGACATCGAGCCGCGGAGTGATTGACACGGTCGACGCGGTATCCGCGGTAGACGGGTCATTGGAAGAGGTGATGGGCGAATTCATGGGGTCTGGCCTCTGAGTGTTCACAGCGACTTCTTGAGCCGCGGATCCAGCAGGTCGCGCACACCGTCGCCCAGCAACTGCAGCGACAGCGCGGTCAGGATGATGGCGAGGCCGGGAAATAAAACGATCCAGAGCGCTTCATGCGCATACTGCTGGCTGCCGGCCACCATGGTGCCCCAGGTCGGAATCTCGGGCGGCACGCCCACGCCAAGGAAAGACAGCGCGGCCTCGGCCAGGATGGCATAGGCGAAGATGAACGAAGCCTGCACCAGGATGGGCGACATCAGGTTGGGCAGGATGTGGCGCCACAGGATGCGGCCGGTGGACACGCCCACGGCGCGCGCGGCCTCGACAAACAGCAGTTCACGCACCACCAGCGTCGAGGCGCGCACCACGCGGGCCACGCGCGGCGAGTACACCAGCACCAGCGCCAGCACCACGTTGAGCATGGAAGGGCCCAAAATGGCCACCAGGGCAATGGCCAGCAGGATGTCGGGCAAAGACATCATGGCGTCCACGACCCGCATGATGGGCGCGTCCAGCCGCCGGAAAAAACCCGCCAACAGGCCGAACAGCGTGCCGAACACAATGGCGCCGAAGGCGGTCAGCGCGGCGATGGTGAGCGAATAGCGGCCGCCGAAGGCAATGCGCGCAAACAGGTCGCGACCCAGCTCGTCGGTGCCCATCAGATGGCTGGCCGTCGGCACCGACAGGCGCTCGCGCACCGCAGTTTCATTGGGGTCGTAGCCGGTGATCACATTGGCCAGCAGGGCGACCAGCACCACGACCAGCAGGCAGATGCCGGCGGCCAGCACGATGCGGCGCCGGAACAGTTTTTTGAGGGTGAGCGGAATTTTCATGGCGATCAATACTTCACGCGGGGGTCGACCACCATATAAAGCAGGTCGGTCAGGAAATTGATCACCACATAAATCATGGCGATCACCAGCAGCGCGCCCTGGATCACCGGGTAGTCGCGGCGCAGCACCGCGCTCACCACCAGGTTGCCGACGCCGGGCAGACCGAACACGGTCTCGGTCACCACCGCGCCGCCGATCAGCAGCGCCACGGTCAGGCCCAGCACCGTGACGATGGGCACCAGCGCGTTGCGCAGCGCGTGCTTGAGCACGACGACTTTTTCAGACAGGCCCTTGGCACGGGCCGTGCGCACATAGTCTTCCCCCAGCACATCAAGCATGGACGCGCGCGTGAAGCGGATGATCAGCGCGGAGTTGAGCACGCCCAGCACGGTCGAAGGCAGCACCAGGTAGTGGATGCGCGCCATCAGGGTGGCACCCGGGTCGCCATAGCCGGATACTGGAAACCAGCCCATGGACACCGCAAAAATCTGCATCAGCACCAAGCCGAACCAGAAGCTGGGAATGCTGGCGCCCAGCATGGCAAAACCGGTGAGCAGCTGGTCGATGAACTTGCCGCGAAAGACCGCCGAGACAATGCCGCAGGGCACACCAATCGCCGCGGCGATGCAGAGGGACAGCAGCGCCAGCAGGGTCGTGGGTTCAGCCCGCTCCCACAGCGCCTGCGTGACCGGGCGCTGCAAAAAGATGGACTGGCCCAGGTTGCCTTGGGACAGCTCCTTGAGCCAGTAGCCGAACTGCACCGGCAGCGGTTTGTCCAGGCCATACTCTTTTTGTACGCGGGCAATGTCTTCGGCCGTGGCCTGGTCGCCCAGCAGCACCGTGACGGGGTCACCCGACGCGGCGCGCGTGAGCACAAACACCAGGACCGCCACGAGCGCCATGACGACCAGCATGCCCATAAGGCGTGACAACAGATAGCGTGTCATGACTTTGCTCTATTCAATAGGGGTGAAATCTTTTTATCCATTCGAAGGCGTTCCTCATCAGCATCGCTACGCCCATCCGAAACGAAGCGAAACAAAAGCCAGTCAAAGCCGCGGAACCGGCTCTGCCGGGCCGCAGGCGGGCTGCCCCCTCGGGGGGCAGCGCAGTACGCGAAGCGACAAGCGTGGGAGCTCAATTTTTCAAGCCCGTGTTCCAGAAGAAGGGCCAGGTTGACGGTACGTAGCCCTGCAGCGCCGGCGAGCGGGCCGACAGGCTGTTGAACTTGCCGACGTTGATGTAAGGCACTTCGTCGTACACCACCTGCTGCACCGCGCCCCACAAGGCACCGCGCTTGGCGGGGTTGGTTTCCTGGTTCAACGCGGCCAGCGCGGCCTGCTTGGCCGGCGACGACCACCAGCCCGGTGCGCCGTCACCGAGTTGCGGCGGCGACAGCATGGGCTCGGGGAACTGGCCCGAATGGGTGATGTAGATGTCCCACAGCTTGGCGTCGTTGCGGCGCTGCACCAGCGTGGCCCAGTCGACCACATTGAGCTCGGCCTTGAAACCGGCGCGCTTGAGCTGCTCGGCCATGATCAGCGCCATGTTGTAGTGGAAGTCGTACTGGCGGCTGGTCAGGATGCGGATGGTTTCGCCCTTGTAGCCGGCCTGTGCGGCCTGGCCCTTGGCCTTGGCGGCATCGCGCTCGTTGTAGCTGGCCGAACCTGCGGCCGAATAAAACGGCGTGCCCTTGGGGAAATGATTGGGTTCGGCCACAAAGAAACGCGTGTCGCCAAAACCGGCGGCCAGCATTTCGCCTTCGCCAAAGCTGGTCTGCACGGCCTTGCGCACCGGCAGCGAGGCCATCACGCCTTCCTTGGTGTTGAACACAAAATACGGAAAGCCAAACGACGGGGTCAGGATGGGAACGGTCTTGCCGCCCGACTTCTCCAGGCGGTTCAGCGCCTCGGTGGGCAGCAGGTCGGCAAAGTGGTACTGGCCGGCCAGCGAGCCCTCGACACGCGTATTGGCATTGGGCACGGGAATGAAACGCAGCTCGTCGGCAATCGCGGTTTTCTTGCCACCGTAGCCGCTGGGCGCTTCCTTGCGCGCGCTGTACTGGTCAAAGCGCGTGAGCAGCACATACTGGTCGGGACGGCGCTCCTTGAATTTGTAGGGGCCGGTGCCGACGAATTCCTTCAACGGCGTGGCGATCGACTCCTTGGCCATGATGGCGGCCATGCCGGAGGGCAGCGCCAGCTGCGGCAACAGGGGGGCATACGGCGCCTTGAGGGTGATCTCGACACCGTGGCTGCCGCTGGCCGACAGGTCGACAATTTCCTTGGACAGCGCCTTGCCGCGCGGCGACACGTCCATCCAGCGTTTCAGGCTGGCCACCACGTCGTCGGCATTGAGCTCGCGGCCATTGTGCAGCTGCACGCCCTTGCGCAGCGTGATGCTGTAGCGCTTGCCGTCGGCCGACACCTTGGGCAGGCTCTCGGCGAGCATGGGCACCATTTTCCAGTTCGCATCAAAGGTGTAGAGCGGCTCGTAGACATGCTGCATGATGGTGCCCACCAGGTCGGCGGTGGAGGCCATCGGGTCCAGCGTCTGCGGCTCGGCGATCATCGCCAGATTGAGGGCCGATTTTGAAAGCGCCTGCGCCTGGGCACCCATCGGCAGCAAAGCCGAGCCACCCACCACCAGCGCCAAAGCCACCGCCTTGCGACGGCTGATCCAGAATTTTTGCAGCATGCCGATCTCCTTAAAAGTGAAAGTATTTTTCAAGTTGCAAAGAATATGCCACCCATAAATCGCCGAAAATACGTATAAACCCTAGATAAAGTCTTTAAATATGAAAATATATTTCAATTTTTTGGGTTACGCTGCATAACCTTGGGGCGTGACGCCCTGCCCCTTCGCACCAGTCTGGTGTGTTCTGCTGTTTGTCCCTCTTCACTGTCCCTCTTCACCCTAACCAGGAGCTTTCCACATGTCCGCACTTGAATACTTTGGCAACCCCCCAGTAGCCTCCGACCACCAACCGCGTCCGTTTTCACCCGCCGTGCGCGCCGGGGACTTTGTCTATGTCTCGGGCCAGGTGCCGGCCGATGAAAAAGGCGAAATCGTGCAGGGCGGGATTGAGGTGCAGACACGCCAGGTCATGAAAAACCTCTCCGCCGCCCTGGCGCTGGCCGGCTGCACCCTGGACGATGTCTGCAAGACCACGGTGTGGCTGCAGGATGCACGTGACTTTGGCAGCTTCAACCGTGTCTACATGGGCTACTTCGGCGACAAGAAGCCGGCGCGTTCTACCACCGAGGCGCGGTTGATGGTGGATGCGCGGGTTGAGATTGATGTGGTGGCTTACAAGCCGCGTGGATAGAGTGCCTCGAGGGGCTTGGCGCTTCGAGCGTCAGCCCATTGGTTACCTGCTCCATCTGCTATTCAATTGGTAGCTTGTTGACTCTGCCGAGGCTGGCTGGCCGGGGGTAGCCCGGCGGCTACTCACTTTTCTTTTGCTTCGCCAAAAGAAAAGTAAGCAAAAGAAAAGGCGACCCTGCTGTCTGCGTCCCTTCGCTGCGCTACGGGCAACCTGCGGTGCTCGGTCCAGGCGGGGTCTCGCTCGAACTCGCTGCGCTCAGACAATCGCGATCCCTGATCCGCCTGGCCCTGCGCTCCTCGGCGCAGACAGAAGGGGTGGGGTTCGGGCTCGGGGTCAGCCCCCACCCCAGCCCTCCCCCAACGGGGGAGGGAGTGAAGAATCCGTGTGTTCAGTGGTTTTTTTGAATTTTTGTCTACCCCGTTCTGGCTGGGCCGAGCAGCGCAGATGGAGGCGGGATCAGGGCCGCAGTTGTTTGAGCGAAGTGCAACGTAGCGAGTTCTGCGGACCCCCGCCGGAGTCGAGCAGCGCAGGTTGCCCGTAGCGCAGCGAAGGGACCCAGACTGCGGGTCGCCTTTCTTTTCCTTAGGTTTCTTTGGCGAAGCAAAGAAAAGTAAGTCGCCCGCCGGGGCGAGTCCCGGCCAGCAGCCCTCAGCAGAGCCAGCAAGCTATCAATTCGATAGCACACCGTACATGAACCCTCTACCGCGGTGATCGCTCGAATGCCCGGTTCAACCCGCCCAAACCACTCCTTCGTCATTAAGGATGGCATCGAGCGGAATATCGTGCGCCTCAGGCTCCATATCAGGCAGCCACCCGTTGGCATAGCCCAGCCCCACCGTCACGGGCCGCGGCTGCAGCGTTGCCAGCGTGCGGTCATAAAAGCCGCCGCCGTAGCCCAGCCGGTAACCCCCCGGGCCGTAGCCCACGCAGGGCACAAACAGCAGTGTGGGCACGATCACTTCCGTGTCCTTGGGCTTGGGAATGCCATAGGCGTCTTCTTCCATGGGGCAGCCCGGGTACCAGGCATGAAAGGTCAGGGTCTTGTGCAGCTTGTTGACGACCGGCAGGCCGATCTTGCGGGGCGAGCGGCTCGCTATGCTTTCCGTCGCGATTTGCGCCGGCTCCTCAAGGTCCGAACCCTGGTTTGACTGGGAATCCCGGCTCAGGATGGCGTCTTCCTGCCAGCGGTACAGCGCGGGCAGCGGATCAAATTCCCCCTTGATGGGCCAGTACGCGCCTATCACCTCATGGGGGGAGCCCACCAGCCAGATGCGCATCACCCGCTGCAGCAAATCGGCCCGCTGCAGGCGGTCGGGCATGTCGAGGCGGGCTTGCACCAGCGCTTTTCGTGTGCTTAATTTGTCCATAATGTCCCGATGCTATACAAAAAAGTCTTCAGTACCGCGTTCTGCGCTGCGGCGTGTGCCGCCCTCTCGCTCAGTTGGCTGACGCCAGCCGCCGCCCAAAACACCGCCTCGAACGGCAACGGCAGCGCCGGCGACAACCTGATTCTCGAAATGAACAAGGCTTTCAAGCGCGGCGACAAGGGCCGGCTGGCCCAGTTGCTGCCGCAGGCCAGAGGCCATGCGCTGGAGGCCTGGGCGGCCTACTGGGAGCTGAAAACGCGTCTTGGCGAGGCCAGCGCGCAGGAGGTGCAGGACTTTCTCGCCCGCTACGCCGGCACCTACCAGGAAGACCGCCTGCGCAACGACTGGCTGCAGCTGCTGGGCCAGCGCCGCGACTGGGCCGCCTTTGCGGCCGAGTACCCCAACTACCGCATGAATGACGACAGGGAAGTGCGTTGCTATGCGCTGCTGGTGGAACACCTGAAAAATCCGGCGCTCGATGCGCGCCTGTCGGACGAGGTGCGGAAGAACTGGTTTGCACAGCGCGACGCCGACGATGGCTGCACCGCAGCCGCCGACCGGCTGGTGGGCGCCAAAAACCTCACGCCGCAGGATGTCTGGCAAAAAGCCCGGCTCGCCACCGAGGCCAACCGGCCCCGGGCCGCGGCGGGTGCGGTGCAGATCATTGCGCCCGAAGCCATGGACCTGCTGACCGAACTGAACGCCAACGCGATCAGGTTTCTGGCCGGAAAACATCTGGCCATCCGGAAGGTGCGCAAGGAAATCATCACGCTGGCACTCATCAGGATGGCCACCACCGACGTGGAAGGAGCCGCTTTCCAGCTGGAGAGCAGGTGGGCCCTCCAGCTCAACGCCGAGGAGCGCAACTGGGTCTGGGGCGTGATCGGCAAACAGGCGGCCACCCGCCTCGGCACGGTGTCGGCCAGCGATGCGCTGCAGTACTTTGCCAGGGTCAGCAATGACAGCGACCTGACGGATGACATGCTGGCCTGGAAGGCCCGTGCGGCGCTGCGTGCAGGCCCCCAGCCTCAGTGGCCGCTCGTGCTGGCTTCCATCAATGCGATGAGCGACGAGGCCCGCAAGGACTCAGCCTGGAGCTACTGGAAGGCGCGCGCGCTGCTGGCCACGGCGCCACCCGACAGGCCCACCACGGTGAGCACGCCACAGGGTGTCACGCAGACCATCAGCATGGTGCCCCAGCGCGCCGAGGCGCTGGCGCTGCTGCAGGCGATGGCGTCGGTGCGCGGCTTTTATGAGCAGCTGGCGCTGGAGGAGCTGGGCCAGAAGATCACGGTGCCGGCCCCGCCGGCGCCACTCACCGCGGAAGAAAAGGAAGCCGCCCGGCTCAACCCCGGGCTGAACCGCGCCGCCTATGCCATCGCGATCGGTTTGCGGCCGGAGGGTGTGCGCGAATGGAACTACAGCACCAACCTGCACAGGCGTAACGGCGGGGGCGAACGCGCCGGGATGAGCGACCGCGAACTGCTGGCCGCGGCGCAGTTCGCCTGCGACCGGCAGATCTGGGACCGCTGCATCAACACCAGCGAGCGCACCAGAACCGAGACCGATTTCGACCAGCGCTTCCCCATGCCGTTTCGCGAGGCCGTGGTCAGGCGCAGCCGCGACGTCGGCCTCGACCCGGCCTACGTCTATGGGCTGATCCGCCAGGAAAGCCGTTTCATCATGGATGCCCGTTCCGGCCCGGGCGCCTCGGGCCTGATGCAGATCATGCCCGCCACGGCGCGGGAAACCGCCCGCCGCATCGGCCTGGCGGGTTTCACACCCGACCAGATCAACGACCGCGACACCAACATCACGATTGGCACCGGCTACCTGAAGCTCGCCCTGGAAGCCTTTGACGGTTCAATGGCCATGGCTGCAGCGGCCTACAACGCCGGGCCGGGCCGGCCCCGTGTCTGGCGCGGGCAACCCGGCAGCCCGGTGCTCGATGCCGCCATCTGGGCCGAGAACGTGCCCTTCAGCGAAACCCGCGACTATGTCAAGAAAGTGCTGTCGAACACCACCAACTACGCGGCCGTCCTGACGGGGCAGCCACAGTCCCTGAAAGCGCGGCTGGGCATGGTCGAGCCACGCGATGCGTCGCTGCCCGAGGTGAACAGGGATTTGCCCTGATCAGAAAGTAGCCTGCAGCAAGTGGAAAGTAGCAGGCAGAGAAAGGCAAGGGGCTGCTGGTGGCCCGGGGCTTCAGGTCTCGTCCATGAAGCGGACCTTGACGCTCTTGCCCTTGACGCGGCCATTGGCGAGTTTTTGCTGCGCCTGGCTGGCGATGGCGCGGTCCACCGCCACATAGGTCGAGAACTCGTTGACGTTGATCTTGCCGACCTGCTCGCGGGTAAAACCCGCCTCCCCGGTCAGCGCGCCCAGCACATCACCAGCGCGGATCTTCTCCTTGCGCCCGCCGACGATCTGCAGGGTGACCATGGGCGGCAGCAACGGCTCCGTGCTGGCGGGCGTCAGTTCACCCAGCTTGTGCCATTCGGACTCGGTTTTCTGCAACCGCTCGATCTTGCCGACCGAGCCCATCTCGTCCATGCTGGCCAGGCTGATGGCCCAGCCCTCTTCATCGGCGCGGCCGGTGCGGCCGATGCGGTGAATGTGCACCTCGGCATCGGGCGTGACATCGACATTGATGACCATCTCCAGCTGCGAAATATCCAGGCCGCGCGCGGCCACGTCGGTGGCCACCAGCACCGAGCAGCTGCGGTTGGAAAACTGCACCAGCACCTGGTCGCGCTCACGCTGCTCGAGCTCGCCGTACAGCGCCAGCGCGCTGAAGCCCTTGCTTTTCAGATAGGCGACCAGCGCGCGGCACTGCGATTTGGTGTTGCAAAAAGCCAGGGTGCTGGCCGGGCGGTAATGGTTGAGCAGCAGCGCCACCGCGTTCAGGCGCGCTTCGTCGTGGTCGCTCTCCGGCACCTCATACCAGCGCTGGCGGATTTTGCTTTTCTCGTGCTGCGCCTCTACCCTAATGGTTTGCGGCTCCTTCATGAACTGCTGGCTGATTTTGGCAATGCCCTCGGGGTAGGTGGCCGAAAACAGCAGGGTTTGCCGCTCATCGGGGCACTGCTTGGCCACGGTGGCGATGTCGTTGTAAAAGCCCATGTCCAGCATGCGGTCGGCTTCGTCCAGCACCAGGGTGTTCAGCGCGTCGATGTCCAGTGTCTCGCGCTCCAGGTGGTCCATGATGCGCCCCGGCGTGCCCACCACGATGTGCGCGCCGTTCTGCAGGCTCGCCACCTGGTTGCGCAGCGGCACGCCGCCGCACAGGGTGACGACCTTGATGTTTTCCTCGGCGCGCGCCAGCCGGCGGATTTCCGTGGCCACCTGGTCGGCCAGTTCGCGCGTCGGGCACAGCACCATGGCCTGCACGGCGAAGCGGCGTGCATTGAGGTTGGCGAGCAGCGCGAGCCCAAACGCCGCGGTCTTGCCGCTGCCGGTCTTGGCCTGCGCAATCAGGTCCTTGCCGAGCAGCGCCACCGGCAGGCTGGCCGCCTGGATCGGCGTCATGTTGAGGTAGCCCAGCTGTTGCAGGTTGGCCAGCACATGGGCCGGAAGGGACAGGTTGCTGAAATCGGAAGGGGAAGCGGGAGAAGAGGTCATGCCCCGATTATCGGCGCCCGGCCTCGCATCGGGGCGGTAGCCCCGGCTATTGACCCCAGCGACCGGTGGCCGCCAGCGCGGAAGACAGCTCTGCCGGCCCCCAGCGCAGGGGCAACGCAGCCTCCACCCGCCGCATGGCCCGCACCTTCATGCGCAGCAGGCGCTGGGCGCCTTCAAATGAGGCCAGCTCGGGTCCGTCCCAGACGATCTCGGCCGTCACGGCCAGGTACAGCAGGTCGCCCCGTTCGAAGTCGATGAACAGCAGACCGGCACGCGGATTCACCGCAATATTGCCCAGCGTGTTGAAGAAAAAATTGCCGATGAAGTCCGGCACGGTGAGCGTGCCATCGGCATCCACCCGCACAAAGCCGGGTTTGCCGCCGCGGTGCGACACATCCACCCCACCGGCCCGCCCTGCATCGTCAGCGTTGCCCGCCCCCCTATAGGCCGTGGCAATAAAAAGGGTATCGGCCGCCGCGACCATGGCGCGCGCCGCGTCGTCGAGCTGGTCCGCCTGGTGCACCACGGGCGGCACAGGCGCAAGGCCCGCGTCATACACCGGCTCACGGGCCTGGATGTATTTGGGGCAGTTGCCAAAGCTCTGGCTCACCTGCACCGAAAAGCCCGCCGCGCCCAGGCCCTGCACCACCCCATTCATGCGGTTGCGCCGCCGCGTGTGCGGCTCGATACCGAGCAAGCCGATGGCCGCGCCTTCCGCCAAAGTGTCCTGCAGCGGATCGCCCGGCAGGGGCTGCGCCTGCAGCACCAGCCGCTGCGGATCGGGCGAGTGAATGAAGCCCGGCGGCGCCGCGAGCACCGAGGCCCAAGGCTGGCCGGACGCGTCCGCCGTGCCGGCAATCACAAAGGGCAGCTCCTCAAAAAACTCGCGATGCTGGTCGGGCATGAAGTCCCGGATGACGCGCGGGCCCAGCTGCGCCATCCGCTCCTGCACGCCCACACGGGCCTGTAGCGCGCGCTCGCCTTCGTGAAAAGTGGCGGTGCTCATTGGACAAGCTCCGCGCCACGCGCTGCGGCCTTCGCCCTGGGAGCGGCCCGGCGGCTCATGCTGCCAGCCCAATGGGGGTTCTCACCATGGGCACAAAGCCGGGCAAGGCCTCGACGCGGGCCAGCCAGGCGCGCAGCTTCGGGTAGGGCTGCAGCGACACATTGCCTTCGGGTGCATGGGCGATGTAGCTGTAATTGGCGATGTCGGCCAGTGTGGGCCCGCTGCCGGCGAGAAAGGTGGCATGCGCCAGCTGCTGCTCCATCACCGCAAACAGCGCATGGGCCCGGGCAATGGCCTCGTCCGGACTGTCGGGCTTGTTGAACAGCTGGATCACGCGGGCGGTAGCCGGCCCGAACGCCAGCGGGCCGGCCGCCACCGACAGCCAGCGCTGCACGGCGGCTGCGGCCACGGGGTCGGTCGGCATCCAGGCGTCTGCATCCTGCGCATAGCGCCGGGCGAGGTACACCAGGATGGCGTTGGAGTCGGCCAGGGTCACATCGCCATCCTGGATCACCGGCACCTGTCCGAAAGTATTCATGGCCAGGAATTCAGGGGTTTTATGGGCCCGGGCCGCCAGGTCGATGTCCACCCGCTCAAACGGCAGGCCCAGCAGCGACAGGAACAGTTCCACCCGGTGCGCATGGCCGGAAATGGCGACACGATAAAGCCTGATCGGCTGGGCGGGGAAGGCCGGGGAGCGCGACGCTGTGTGCGTGGTCATGGTCATGGTCATGGTCATGGTCATGGTGGAGTCTTTCGGCGGTTGAAGGAATGAAGCGAAATGAAGCGGGATGAAGGGTATTCTGTTTGATCCTATTTAATCAATAAATGGCTATGCTGTTATTTAACTAGTTCACTAAGTGGATTAATTTGAAAAGATGAACTAGCATGGGCGCCATGGACAAGCTCAAGGCCATGCAGGCCTTTATTCATATCGCCGACGAAGGCAGCCTGACCGCCGCAGCGCGCGTGATGGAGTCGTCCCTGCCGGCCATGGTGCGCACGTTGGCCGCGCTGGAAGCCGACCTGGGCGTGCGCCTCTTCAACCGCACCACGCGCAGGATTTCGCTGACCGAGGAAGGCCGGCGGCACCTGCAGAGCTGCCGGGAGCTGCTGTCGACGCTCGAAGAAGCCGAAGCCGCGCTGACCGCAGAGGCCGGTGAGCCCGCCGGCCACCTGACCATCACCGCGCCCATGCTGTTCGGGCAAATGCATGTGGCGCCCGCCGTCACGCGCTTTGTGCAGCTGCACGAGAAAATGCGCTGCAGCATGGTGTTGCTGGACCGCGTGGTCAACCTGCTGGAGGAAGGCATTGATGTGGGCATCCGGATCGGCGAGCTCGAAGACTCGACGCTGGTGGCGCAGCCGGTGGGTTACATCCGCCGCCTGGTGGTGGCCAGCCCCGACTGGCTGAAGCGCCATGGCACGCCGCGCCATCCCAAAGACCTGCTCAAGACCAACTGCGTGCGGGTGACCGGCCATGCCCCCACGTGGGGGCCGTTCAATGACCAGGGCCGGCAGCTGCGCCTGGCCGTCAGTGGTAATCTGGAGTTCAACCAGATCGCCCCCGCCGTGGCGGCCTGCGTGGCCGGCGCAGGCCTGGGCATGTTTCTGTCGTACCAGGTGGCGCCGTTCCTGAAAACCCGGCAATTGCGCACCGTGCTGGAGGATTTTGAGCCGCCCGTCCAGCCCATCCATGTGGTCTACCCCCATGCCCGCCTGCTGCCCAAGCGCACCCGGGTGTTTATCGAATGGATCAAGGAAGAACTCCGGGAATTCCGGCTGTAGGCTTCAACGTCAGGCTTCAAAGGAAAAAACATGCAGACTTTTGACTTCGACCTCTTTGTGATTGGCGGCGGCAGCGGCGGCGTGCGCGCCGCCCGCATGTCGGCGCAGCGCGGCGCCCGCGTGGCGCTGGCCGAAGTCGCCGCCATGGGCGGCACCTGCGTGAATGTCGGCTGCATCCCGAAAAAGCTCTACAGCTACGCCGCGCATTACGGTGACAGTTTTGAGGAATCGCACGGCTTTGGCTGGGTCGGCGAGGCCCCCACCTTCGACTGGGACCTCCTCAAGGCCAACCGCGCCCGCGAGATTTCACGGCTCAACGGCGTCTATGTGCAGCTGCTCGAGAGCGCCGGCGTGACCATCATCGAAGGCTGGGGCCGTCTGCTGGATGCGCACACGGTGGAAGTCGACGACAGGCGATTCACGGCCAAAAACATCCTGGTCTCGACCGGCGGCACCCCCACCGTGCCCGCCATCACCGGCCGTGAGCATGTGGTGACCTCCGATCAAATGTTCGACCTCAGCCCCTTCCCCAGGCGCCTGCTGGTGGTGGGCGGCGGCTACATCGCCTGCGAGTTCGCCTCCATCTTCAATGGCCTGGGCTCCCAGGTCACCCAGGTCCACCGGCGTGACAAGCTTCTGACGGGCTTTGACGACGACGTGCGCCGCTTCATTGCCGGGGAAATGAGCAAAACCGGCATCAACCTGCAACTGGGCACGCATATCAGCGCCATCACCAAAACAGACGATGGGCTGCAGGTGGAGGTGAAAGACTCGCAGGACAAGCCGGCCCGCTTCCTGGTGGACTGCGTGCTGTATGCCACCGGCCGCGTGCCCAATGCCAGCGCGATCGGGCTGGAGACCGTGGGGGTGGCGGTGAACAGGGTGGGCGCGATCCAGGTGAATGCGCAGTACCAGACCTCGGTGCCGTCGATCTATGCGCTGGGGGACGTGACGGCGCGCCTGCAGCTGACGCCGGTGGCACTGGGCGAGGCGATGGTGGTGGTGGACCACCTGTTCGGCCCGACCGCCGGCAACGCGCCACGCAGCATGAACTACAACTTCGTGCCCACTGCCGTGTTCACCCATCCCAACATCGGAACGGTCGGGTATTCGGAAGCCGATGCCCGCGAACAGTTTGGTGCCATCCGGGTGTACCGCACCGACTTCAAGTCGCTCAGGCACACCCTGAGCGGCAGCACGGAGCGCACGCTGATGAAGCTGCTGGTCGACGACGCCACGGACCGCGTGGTGGGCCTGCACATGGTGGGCCCCGACGCGGGCGAGATCGTGCAGGGCTTTGCCGTGGCCATGAAGGCGGGGGCCACCAAGGCGGTGTTTGACAGCACCATTGGCATCCACCCCACGGCCGCCGAAGAGTTTGTGACCATGCGGGAGCCGGTCAAGGCCTGAGAACCTGTTTACGATCTAAACAGGTTCTTAAGGCCCCCACCCTCGGGGCGATGGCTCTATGATGGAATGGAATCGAGAATCCCCGCCATGCCCTACCTGCCCCCCTTCATTGCCCCGACCCGCTACGCCGACCCGGCAGCCGCGCTGGCGCAAGTGCGCGCCATCTACGACCAGCAGATTGCGCACCTGCGCGATGCCATGCGCCGCTATGTCGCCGGAGAAACCCTGCCCGGCCATGTGCGCGCCTGCTACCCCTTCGTGCGCATACACACCGACACGGTGGCACGCGCCATTCGGGAAACGCCGGACATTGCCCAGCTAAGCTACGGCTTTGTCGCCGGGCCCGGCCGCTTCGAGACCACCCTGACGCGGCCCGACCTCTACGGCAACTACTACCTCGAGCAGTTTCGCCTGCTGATGCAGAACCATTCGGTCGAGCTCGAAGTGGGCACCAGCACCCAGCCCATCCCGGTGCATTTTTCCTTTGCCGAGCACAACCATATCGAGGGCAACCTGAGCGTGAACCGCCGCATGCTGATGCGCGACGTCTTCGACCTGCCCGACCTGAGCGCCATGGACGACGGCATTGCGAACGGCACCCACGAGACGCGGTCGGGCGAGCCACAGCCCCTGTCGCTTTTCACCGCCGCGCGCGTCGACTATTCGCTGCAGCGGCTGCGCCACTACACCGGCACCTCGCCCGAGTGGTTCCAGAACTTTGTGCTGTTCACCAACTACCAGTTCTACATCGACGAGTTCGTGCGCCTGGGCCACGAAACCATGGCCGACCCGAACAGCGAGTACATCGCGTTTGTCGAACCCGGCAACGTGGTCACGCGGCGCGCCGGCCTGCCGCCCGTCGCCGGCGACGAACTGGGCATGGCGCCGCCGCGCCTGCCGCAAATGCCGGCCTACCACCTGCTGCGCGCGGACCACACCGGCATCACCATGGTCAACATCGGCGTGGGGCCGGCCAATGCCAAGAACATCACCGACCACATTGCGGTGCTGCGGCCCCACGCCTGGATCATGCTGGGCCATTGCGCCGGCCTGCGCAACAGCCAGCAGCTGGGCGACTATGTGCTGGCACACGGCTATGTGCGCGAAGACCATGTGCTCGACGAAGAACTGCCGCTGTGGGTACCGATCCCGGCGCTGGCCGAGATCCAGAAGGCGCTGGAGCAGGCCGTCGAAGATGTGACCCACCTGCAGGGGCCGGATCTCAAGCGCATCATGCGCACCGGCACGGTGGCCTCTACCGACAACCGCAACTGGGAGCTGCTGCCCGGCAACCAGCCGCAGCGCCGCTTCAGCCAGAGCCGGGCCGTTGCACTTGACATGGAAAGCGCCACGATTGCCGCGAACGGGTTCCGTTTTCGGGTCCCTTACGGCACCTTGCTGTGCGTGAGCGACAAGCCGCTGCACGGCGAAATCAAGCTGCCCGGCATGGCCAACCACTTTTACCGCGAGCGGGTCGACCAGCACCTGCGCATCGGCATCCGCGCCGTGGAACTGCTGCGCGGGCAAGGCGTCGACCAGCTGCACAGCCGCAAGCTCAGGAGCTTTGCCGAGGTGGCGTTTCAGTAGCAGGCACGGGCTGCCGGCGCAACAGCGGGCGCATGGCCAGCAGGCCCAGCGCCGGCCCCACACCCAGCCAGGGCAGCAGCGACGCCAGCGAATGGCGCTGCGCCAGGGAAGTGAACAGCTCGATGCTGGCAATGGAAATCGCAAAGCCGATGCTGTTGGTCAGCGTCAGGACGCTGCCGACCGCCTGGCGCGGGGCGTTGCTGGCGGTGAGCGCGGAAAACTGGGGCGAGTCGCCCGCCACGGTGATGCCCCACACCAGCAGCCACAGCGCGAACCACCCGGCCGGGGCATCCATCAACCAGGGCGCCAGCAGGCAGCACAGGCCGCTGGCGGCCAGCTGCCCGGTCGCCACCCGCGCGCTGCCGATTCTCTGCGCGGCCCAGCCCCCGCCCACGCAACCGATGGCACCGGCGCCCACGACGCCAAACGCAGCCAGCGACAGCGCCGCGCCATTGAGCCGGCTGGCCAGAATCAGCGGCGCCAGGACCCACAGCGTGTAGAGCTCCCACATGTGGCCAAAATAGCCCAGCACCGAGGCCCGCACGCGCCAGTCGGTCCACAGCGTGGCCAGCGCGCGCCATTGCAGCGTGCCGGGCCGCGCCGGAGCGCCAGGAGGCTCCGGCAACAGCACATACAGCAGCACACCGCCGCTGGCGGCCAGGGCGGCAACGCCCAGCATGACGCTGGGCCAGGGCAGGTCGCCGCCCAGGCCGCGCAGCGCATGGGCGCTGGCGGAACCGAGCACCAGCGCGCCGATGAGCAGGCCCAGCGCGCCGCCCAACCCGCGGGTGTACCACTGCGCGGCGATCTTCATGCCCACCGGGTAGATGCCGGCCAGGAAGAAGCCGGTGGCCGCCCGCCACAGCAGCAAGGCCGTGAACTCGCGCACCATCCACCATGCACCCACCGTGCAGAACGCCCCCGCCAGCGAGCTCAGCAGGAACACCTTGCGGGCGGGAAAGCGGTCGGCAACGGCCAGCAGCGCAAAGACCAGCGTGCCCAGAATGAAGCCGAACTGCAGCGACGAGGTCAGCGTGCCGACGGCGGCGAGCGGCCATCCGAGTTCACGCTGCAGGTCCGGCATCACCGCATTGACGGCAAACCACAGCGAGGTTCCGGCAAACTGCGCCAGCACCAACACGGGCAGCACATGACGGGGAACGGCATCGTTCATGGGCTGGACTATATCCCGCATCCACCGTCCATCCAAACTGCTGTTTCGTTGATGGGGCACTCAGAGGCTGAGAGTTTTTTGGTCGTGCCCGAGTAGCGCGTCAAAACGCACCCAATCGAGGCGCAAAGCACAGCCATAGCTTGGGCTATGGCGCGCATTTGCAACGACGAGTGGGTGCGTTTTGGCGTGATAAGCGGGTAGGAACAAAAGACTCTCAGCCTCTCAGTCTTCGCTGAGCCGCAGCCCGGTCGGCAGGCGTTTTTCCGTCGTCCATTTCAACAGGGCGGCGCAGCGGTACACCCCATGCGCAAATTTTCCGTACGGCAAGGTGGCAAACAGGGCCATCACCGCGCCGAGATGAACCGCCAGCAGCAGGGCCATGGCCGATGTGTCGCGCCAGGCCAACAGGGCCAGGCCGGTCAGGCTGGTGAGAAACAGCAAGGCGATGAAACCGCGGTCCATCGGTTTCTGGGCCGCATCGCCGTGCATCGGGTGGCGCCGCAGGTTGAGCCACAGCAAACCCGCCGGGCCCAGCAGCAGGCCCACGCCCCCCGCCGTCCCCAGCAAGACCGGCAGGCTGTTCAGCGCATAAGGCGCCTGCAGGCCCAGCAGGTAGTGGTAAAGCGTGGCCACGCAGGTGGCGGCAAAACACAGCATGAAGCCGTAGAAGGTGAGGTGGTGAAAGCGCCGGCGCCACAGCGTCCACGCGTCGCTGTCGTTGTTGCAGCCCTCGCCATGCCCGCCGTCGAGGTATTTCAGGCGCAGCGCGTCCACGGTGGCCTCGACCGCAGCTTCCCGCTTCACGCCCCCGGACACGGTGGACACGGATGCGTCGCCTGGCGACACATCGCGCCAGAACTTGCGCACCCCCAAACCCAGCGCCAGCGCAGCAAACAGGAAAATTGGCGCGAACATGAAGACCAGCAGCTTGTGCGGGAAGATCGCGTAGAAGTTGCCCGCCAGCGGTGCGTGCAACAAGGTGCCGTTCATCATCACGGCCAGCACCAGGAACAGCGCCAGTCCGGCGGCCAGCGCCAGTGCCAGCGTCAGGCCGTTGCGCTTGTACAGTGCCCCCAGGGCCGGCGGCCAGGCGTAGTCGGCATAGGTCTGGCCGCGCACCTGGGCCATGGCCTGCGGCACGTTGACGGCAAACTCGTGCGGCGGCGCGTACTGGCAGGCGTGCAGGCAGGCGCCGCAGTTGTGGCAGAGGTTGGCCAGGTAGTGGATGTCGGCCTTGCCAAACTCCAGCCGCCGCGTCATGGCCGGGAACACGGCGCAAAAACCTTCGCAGTAGCGGCAGGCATTGCAGATCTGCATTTGCCGGCCGACTTCGGCCTCGACAGGGGTCAAGGGAAAATTTCCGACCGCCAGTGCCCGCGCCTCGCGGGTCAGGGCCTCAAGCTGCTGCATGTCGCGCTCCGTGGTTCAGCGCCGCACGGGCGGCCTGGGTGCCGGCGATCCGGCCGAACGCCGTGCCGATGGTCATGCCGACGCCGGCGGTGTAGCCCTTGCCCAGCACATTGCCCGCCATGATTTCACCCGCGGCAAACAGGTTGGGACTGGGCTGGCCGCCAAAGTGCACGGCCGTCTGTTCGTTGACCTTCATGCCCAGGTAGGTGAAGGTGATGCCGGGCTTGAGCGCATAGCCGTAAAACGGGGCCGTATCCAGGGGCCGGGCCCAATGGGTCTTGGCCGGGGCCAGGCCTTCGGTATGGCAATCGTCGAGCACGGCATGGTCGAAGGTGCCGATGCGGCAGGCCGCGTTGTAGTCATTCACCGTGCGCATGAACGCCTGCACGTCCAGGCCCAGCTGCCGCGCCAGCTGCTCCAGCGAATCGGCTTTTTCGCCGGGGAACACCGGCGGCATGAAGCGGCCCACGGCCTTGGCGTCGATCACCGAATAGGCCAGCTGCCCGGGCTGCATCGCCACCAGCCGGCCCCAGATGGCGTAGCGCTTGGGCCAGAAGTCCTCGCCCTCGTCGTAAAAACGCTGGGCGTGTTTGTTGACCACCACACCGAGCGAGACACAGTCGACGCGGGTGCAGATGCCGCCGTCGTACAGCGGTGCGCGCGCGTCAATGGCGACCGAGTGGCTTTGCGTCGGATCGCCAATGGTGTCCGCCCCCTGGGCCATCAGGTCGCGCAGCAACACACCCTGGTTAAAGCGCGTGCCGCGGATGGCAAAGTTGTCGGCCGGCCACTCCCCCGCTTCATTCTGGCCCCAGGCTTCGCGCAGCCACTCGCGGTTGGACTCGAAACCGCCGCTGGCCACCACGCAGGCGCGCGCTTCAATCCGCTCGGCGCCGCAGTGCGCGGCCACGAAGCGGCCGTCCTGCAGTTCCAGGCGGTCCACGGGCGCGTCGTAACGGATCTGCACACCGAGGCCTTCGGCACTGCGGTAGTAGGCGTTCATCAAGGCCTTGCCGCCGCCCATGAAAAAGGCATTGGTGCGCGACAGGTGCAGCGTGCCCGACAGCGAAGGCTGAAAGCGCACCCCGTGCCGGCGCATCCAGTCGCGGCAGCGCGAGGACTCGCGTATCGCCAGGCGCGCCAGCTGCTCGTTGGTCTGCCCGCCCGTGACCTTGAGCAGGTCCTGCCAGTACTCTTCTTCCGGGTAGGCGTCGGTCAGCACGTCCTGCGGCGACTCATGCATGCAGCGCAGATTGCGCGTATGGCTGGAGTTGCCGCCACGCCACTCGCGCGGCGCCGACTCCAGCACCAGCACGCTGGCGCCGGCCTCCCGCGCCATCAAGGCGGCGCACAGCGCGGCATTGCCGCCGCCAATCACCAGAACATCCAGCATCTCTTGCGACTCCCTTCGACGTTTAATCAGCGTGAATGCCGGCGCGCTTGACGATGTCGCTCCAGATCTTTTGCTCGCTCGCAATGAACGCGGCAAATTCGCTGGATGGCCCGCCGCCGCCGACCGCGTTGTCCGTAGCGAAGCGGGCGGTGACGGCCGAGGACTTGAGCGCCTTCAGCGACTCTTCCTGCAGATGCTTGACGACGTCCGCGGGCGTGCCGGCCGGCGCCAGAATGCCGTACCACTGCGAGGTCTCAAAGTTCTTGAAGCCCATCTCGGCCACGGTGGGCACATCGGGCAGGCCGGAAATACGCTGCGCGGTGCCCACCGCGATGGCGCGCAACTTGCCGCTCTTGATGTGCGCGCTCAGGGCCGGCAAGCCGGCTGACGAGGCCTGGGTACGGCCGGCGAGCAGATCGGTCAGCTGCGGGCCGGTGCCGCGGTAAGGAATGTGCGTGATGAACATGCCGGTGACCAGCTTCAGATACTCCATGGCCAGGTGGCCGGCGCTGGCATTGCCGGCCGAGCCGTAGTTGAGCTGGCCCGGGTTTTTCTTCACATAGGCAACAAATTCCTGGAAGTTCTTGGCCGGCACATCCGGATGGATCACAAAGACATTGGGCACCTTGGCCAGCAGGGTCACCGGGATGAAATCCTTGTTCACGTCATAGGGCTGGTTTTTCAGCATGTAGGGATTGACGGCCAGCGTGCCCACATGCCCGAGGATGATGGTGTGCCCGTCGGCCGGGGACTTGGCCACCTCCTGCATCGCCACCGTGCCCGCCCCGCCCGGCTTATTTTCGACGTAGACACTTTGCCCCAGCTGCTTGCTGAGCTCGGCGGCCACCGAACGCGCGACAATTTCAGACGTGCCTCCCGGTGCAAACGGCACCACAAAGCGAACCGGCCGGGACGGCCATACCGACTGCCCCAGCGCATACGGCCAGGCCAGCGCCGAGGCACCCAGGCCGGCGGCCTGCAACAGCACACGCCGGGAAATTGAAGGGCTCATCATGACGGTCTCCTTGTAGTAATTGAAGCTGTAGCGCGGCGAACGGCATCAGGGAATGACACCCATGACGCCGGGAACGCCGGCGTTGATCACCCGGCCGGGTTGTCAGCCACGCTGGAATTTAGCCCCAAAACACCGGTACGCCTAGCGGGTCGGCGGCATGGGGGTATCACCCATCGTGATGGCAGCGAGCCGAGGTGGCCTCAGGCATCCACCAGCCGGGCACCCAGCCAGCGGCCGGAGCGCACGGCCGCGGTCGCGCAGTCTGCCAGCACCACGCGCGCCGCCAGGGCGGCGGGCGACAGCTCGTCGTCCGACAGGCTGCACAGGGAATTGACGCGGCGCGCCAGGGGGTCGGAGATTTGCGCCAGATGAAAGCGCTGCGCCGCATCGGTGAACCGGCTCACCGCGGCCCAGGGCTGCAGCGTGCAGCCGAGGCCGCTGTCCACCGCATCCATCAGCATGGCCAGTGAGTCGATTTCGGCCACCAGCGTGGGCTTGCATTTGGCCCGGGCAAAGGCGCTTTCGAGCGTGCTGCGCAAGCCGTGCGTGCCGGTGGGCAGTATCAGCGGCAGGCCAGCCAGCTGCGCCACACGGATGCGGTCGGCGGGTTGGCCCGCCAGCGTGCGGCGCGACCGGATCAGGAACAGCTTTTCCTCGAGCAGGGGCATCACGCTCCAGCGGCGCCCCGCCTGGGTGTTGAACAGCATGGCCAGGTCCAGCTGGCGGGCATTGAGCATGGCCGTCAGATGGCCCGACAGGCTTTCCACCATGTGCAGGCGCACATCGGGGTAGCGTTCACGCATGGCCCGGATCAGCGGCAGGCCCAGCACGGCCGCCGTGGTGGGCGCCATGCCTACGCTGACAGTGCCCGACAGGCGCGACTGCTGCGCCGCGCGCGCCGCCTGCTCGGCGTGGCGCAGCACCAGTTGCGCCTCGCGGAAAAACGCCATGCCGGCCTCGGTCGGCGTCACGCCCTTGGGGCTGCGCTGGAGCAAACGGGTGGACAGCTCGCTCTCCAGCCGGCTGATCTGCTGGCTCAAGGCCGATTGCACGAGGTCCATGTCCAGTGCGGCGCGGCTGATGCTGCCCAGCTCGATCACCCGGACCAGGTAACGCAGTTGGCGCAGTTCCATGCAAATCCTCCGGAGGGTTCAACCATCACCTTTCGTGATGCCCATGATCATCGCATGCGTGCCCTGCCGGCCCGCCTTTCCTGCCCGCCGCTTTCTACCCTGGCTGCGGCGCCTGCGCCAGCTCGGCCCGCATGCGGGGCAGGTATTGCGGGTACTCACGCTGCATGAAATCCACCAGCGCCTCGCGCACCTTGCAGCGCAAGTCCCAGTTCAGGCCGGAGTCGGCCGACGTGACCAGCAGGCGCAACTGCATGCTGTGCTCGCCCGCCTCCACCACCTGCAGCAGGCACAGCCGCCGGTCCCATTCAGCAGCCGCTTCGCAGGCCCGCAGTGCGGCCTGGCGCAGCGGCTCCATCGGCATGCGGTAATCCACCCACAGCAGCACGGGACCGATGATTTGCGCACTGTTCCGTGTCCAGTTCTGGAAGGGGTTCTCAATAAACCATTGCAGCGGAACGATCAAGCGCCGCTCATCCCAGATCTTCAGCACCACGTAGGCACCGGTGATTTCCTCGACCCGCCCCCACTCGCCCTGGACGATGAGGACGTCGTCAATGCGGATGGGCTGCGCCAGCGCGATCTGCAAACCGGCAATCAGGTTGCTGAAGACGGGGCGCGCGGCAATGCCGACCACCAGCCCCGCCACACCGGCCGAAGCCAGCAGGCTGGCCCCAAACTGGCGGGCGCCGGGAAAGGTCATCAACATCAGGGCCAGCCCGGCCATCAGCACGACGAACATGACGGTGCGCGCCAGCATGCGGGTTTGCGTGTGGATGCGACGCGCGTTGAGGTTGTCCGCCACATCGACCGGGTGCAGGCCAATCACACCCAGCGCCACCCCGCGTGCCGCGCGCATGCCCGCCCAGGTCAGGGTGGCCAGCAGCAACAGGCCATTGGCATGGCGTATTCCACCGATCAGCGGGAAGGTATCGGGCGCGCTGTGCCACACGAGCTGCAAGGCAATCAATGGCAGCAGGAACTGCGCAGGGGACCGGCATTGCTCCGCCACCCTGGCCAGCACCGGCATGGAACGCGTCACGCGCAGCACGATGGCGGCACCGATGCGGGCCGCCACCAGCGCCAGCACCACGCTGACACCGGCTGCCAGCACGATGCGCAGCGACGAGTCGTCCGCCCAGGCGACGAGCTCAGAAAAGGTCATGCCGCAGCCTCATACCGCATCCCTGCCAGCATGCCTCAGTCCTTCGCCACCCGGGGCTTGACCCGGGACGCGGCCAGCCTGGCGTTGGCACGCGCCACCTCGACATCGGCATCAAACGCCAGCGCCACGCCCATGCGGCGCTTGACGAAACTCTCGGGCTTGCCGAACAGGCGAATGTCGCTGTTGGGCACACGCAGCGCGTCGGCCACGCCGTCAAACACAATGCCGTGGGCGTCCACGCCGCCGTAAATCACCGCGCTGGCGCCCGGGCTCTTGAGCGCGGTGTTGACCGGCAGGCCCAGGATGGCGCGCGCATGCAGCTCGAACTCGTTTTGCCATTGCGTGCACATCGTCACCATGCCGGTGTCGTGGGGGCGCGGGCTGACTTCGCTGAACCACACCTCGTCGCCCTTGACGAACAGCTCGACGCCAAAGAGGCCCTGCCCGCCCAGGTTGTCGGTCACGGCTTTGGCGATGGCGCGGCTTTTTTGCAGGGCGGCCTCGCGCATGGGGTGCGGCTGCCAGCTTTCCACGTAGTCGCCGCTGACCTGGATGTGGCCAATCGGATCGCAAAAATGCGTTTCCACCTGGCCGTCAGCGCCAAGGGCGCGCACGGTGAGCTGCGTGATCTCGTAGTCGAAGTCAATGAAGCCCTCCACGATCACGCGGCCGTGGCTCACGCGGCCACCGGCCATGGCGTAGTCCCAGGCGGTTTTCACGTCGGCGGGGCCGGCGATCTTGCTCTGGCCCTTGCCCGAGGAACTCATGACCGGCTTGACGATACAGGGATAGCCGATTTTGGAATCGATGGCGGCCTGCAGCTCCTGCAGCGAATCGCAGAACACATAGGGACTGGTCGGCAGGCCCAGGGTCTCGGCGGCCAGCCGGCGTATGCCTTCGCGGTCCATGGTCAGGCGGGCGGCGCGGGCCGTCGGGATCACGCGCACTATGCCGGCGGCCTCGAGCTCTTCCAGCATGGGCGTGGCAATGGCTTCAATTTCAGGCACCACCAGGTGCGGCCTTTCCTTCTCGATCAGCGCCTTCAACTGCGCCGGGTCGCTCATGGTGATGGTGCGCGCATGGTGGGCGACCTGCTGGCCGGGCGCATGGTCGTAGCGGTCTGTTGCAATCGTTTCCACGCCCAGGCGCTGCAGCGCAATCAGCACCTCCTTGCCCAGCTCGCCCGAGCCGAGCAGCATGACTTTGGTTGCGTGGGAAGACAGGGGCGTGCCGATGGGGGTCATGGGGTGATCACAAAAAGAGGGGTTAAAGAGGATGAAAGAAGGGGGGCGACAAGAAAGCAAAGCCCAGCCGTGCAATTTACCGCAACTTGGGGCCAAGGCCCGCCAGACACCTCCTACAGCCGGCCCGCCAGCCAAGCGGCACAATGCACCGATGAACCCAGCTGCCCTCCCGCCGACTGTTTTGGCCATTTTTTCGGCCCAGGGTCTGCGCAAACACTATGGCGCCGCCACCGTCGTCAACGACCTGTCCTTTCACATCGCACCGGGCGAATGCCTGGGCGTGATCGGCCCGAACGGCGCAGGCAAAACCACCACCATCCGCATGTGCCTGGGGCTGACGGTGCCTGACGCGGGCAGCGTCTCCTACTACCCCAGCGGCCCGCATGGGCCCCTGTTGCAGATGCCGCAGGACGCGCTGGCGATCAAGCAGCGGCTGGGCATTGTCAGCCAGTTCGACAGCCTGGACCCGGATTTTTCCTGCGCGGAAAACCTGCTGGTGTTCGGCCGCTATTTCGGCCTCCGGGACGCGGTGATCCGGGAGCGGATTCCGCGGCTGCTGGAGTTTGCCGCGCTGACGCACAAGGCCAATGCCAAGCTCAGCGAACTGTCCGGCGGCATGAAGCGGCGCCTGAGCCTGGCGCGCGCGCTGGTCAATGACCCGCAGCTGCTGATGCTCGACGAGCCCACCACCGGCCTGGACCCGCAGGCCCGGCACCTGATGTGGGAGCGCCTGCAGCGGCTGCTCCAGCAGGGCAAATCGATTTTGCTGACGACCCACTTCATGGACGAGGCCGAGCGCCTGTGCAACCGCCTGCTGGTGCTGGACCACGGGCGGAAAATGACCGAAGGCACGCCGCGCGAGCTGATTGCGCAAAACCTGGAGCCCGATGTGGTCGAGGTTTATGGAAACGGCGCGCTGGCGCTGGCCGACTCACCCCTCAAGGCCCTGGCCGCACGGACCGAGGTGAGCGGCGAAACCGTGTTTTTCTATACCCAGGATGCCAAGCGTTTGCTGGCCGCGCTGACGGACTTTCCGCACTTGCGCACACTGCATCGCCCGGCCAATCTTGAAGACCTGTTTTTGAAACTCACCGGCCGGCAAATCAGGGAGGATGCGTGATGTCTGCCCTGCCCCACACCCCGGCAAGGGGACAGGCGCTGTTCAGGCCACCGCAAATCGGCCTGCGCTGGCTGCCGGTCTTCAGGCGCAACCTGCTGGTCTGGCGCAAGCTGGCCATTCCCAGCCTGGTCGGCAACATCGCCGAGCCGCTGATCACGCTGGTGGCCTTCGGCTACGGGCTGGGCGCGCTGGTGGGGCAGGTGCAGCTCAACGGCACGGCCGTGCCCTACATCCTGTTCCTGGCCAGCGGCTCGATCTGCATGAGTGCGATGAACGCCGCGTCGTTTGAGGCGCTGTATTCGGCGTTTTCGCGCATGCAGGTGCAGCGCACCTGGGACGGCATCATGAATGCGCCGGTGCGGCTCGATGACGTGGTGTTTGCCGAAATGCTGTGGGCCGCCTTCAAGTCGCTGTTCACCACCACCATCATCCTGGTGGTGATGCTGGCGCTGGGCATCAGCCACAGCCCCATGCTGCTGCTGGCCTGGCCGCTGCTTGGCCTGGTGGGCATCACCTTCTCCAGCATTGCGCTGATCTTCAACGCGCTGGCCAAAGGCTATGATTTTTTCACCTACTACTTCACGCTGTTTCTCACGCCGACGATGTTCCTGAGCGGCGTTTTTTTTCCGCGCGACCAGTTGCCGGGCGTGATGCGGGTGATCTCGGACTGGCTGCCGCTGACGGCGGCGGTCGAGCTGGTGCGCCCGCTGTTTCTCGGCCAGTGGCCGGCGCAGGGACTGCAGCACCTGGCGCTGCTGGTGTTTTATGCGGTGGCGGGTTTCTGGGTTGCGCTGGCGCTGACGCGCAAGCGCTTTCGCAATTAAACCCGTCGCGCCGGCGCCTCAAGGCTCCTACAATTTGGCCGCATGAACGCTGCCATGCCCGATACACCGGCGCCGCTGCTGCCGCCCGAGCTCCTCGCCATGATGGACAAGGGCGTGTCCGTCATCGTGAGCGCCTGCAGCCTGGAGATGCGGCCCAGCATCATGCGCGCGGTGGGCTGCACAATTGCGCCGGGAGGCCGCAGCATCACGGTGTATCTGTCGCGGCAGCAGTCGCGGCAACTGATCCAGGACATTGCCAGCACCGGACGCATGGCCGTGGTGTTTTCCGAGCCGAGTTCGCACCGCACGGTTCAGGTCAAGGCGGAGAGCGCGCGCATCCGCTGTGCCGAGGCCTCGGACGAGCCGGCGCTGGAGCGCTATGTGGCGTCCATGGAACAGGAAGTCCAGCGGGTCGGTTACGCGCCGGTGTTTACCCGGGCCATGCTGGCGCGCCGGCTCGATGACCTGGTGGCCATCAGCTTTGAGCCGGCGCAGGCGTTTGACCAGACGCCCGGCCCCCAGGCCGGTGCGCCGCTGCCCCACGGCCCCGGGAGCCCGCCATGAACGCGGCGCAACTGATGCCACTGGCTCCGGAACCCGGCCTGGCGGACATACGCCCCTGCCTGGAGGGCGCCATCCCGGCCGTCATGGCCACCTGCGCGGTGGACGGCACCCCCAATGTGGCCTATATCTCGCAGGTGTTTTATGTGGACGAGCGCCACGTGGCGCTGTCCTTCCAGTTCTTCAACAAGACGCGAAAAAACATCCTGGCCAACCCTTACGCCACGGTGCTGGTGTTGCATCCGGTCACAGCGGCGTTTTTTCGCCTCCACATCCGCTACCTGCGCACCGAAACCGAAGGCCCGGTCTTCGAGGGCATGAAGGCCCAGCTGGCCGGCATCGCGTCGCACAGCGGCATGGCGGGCGTGTTCAGGCTGCAGGGCTCGGACATCTACGAAGTGCAGGCGATCGAGTGCATTGCCGGTGAGCCCCTGCCCGCCGCCCCACCGCGCGCCAGCGTGCTGACGGGGCTGCGCCGCGGCAGCGAGCGGCTGTCGCGCTGCACCGGGCTGGGGGAGCTGCTCAATGCCGCGCTGGCGACGCTGACCGACTTTCTGGACATTCAGCATGCGATGGTGCTGATGCTGGATCCGGCCACCCAGCGGCTCTACACCGTGGCCAGCTGCGGCTATGCCACATCGGGTGTGGGCTCGGAAATTGAAATGGGCCAGGGCGTGATTGGCGTGGCCGCACGCGAGCGCACCCCCGTTCGCATCGTGCACATGAGCAATGCCTACGCCTACCACCGGGCCATCAAGACCAGCCTGTGCGCCAGCGCGCCTGAGCTGATGCTGGAGACCGACATTCCCTACCCGGGGCTGGCCGAGCCGCACAGCCAGGTGGCGGTGCCCATCGTCTCGGGCGGCCGGCTGCTGGGCGTGCTGTTTGCCGAGAGCCCGAACGACCTGCAGTTCGGTTTTGAAGAGGAAGACGCGCTGGTCGCGCTGGCCGGCCATCTGGGGGCGGCCATCGACCTGATGCAGGCCGGCCCGGAGGCCACCGAGCTGGCGGACGCCGCACCGCCCCCCGGAAACCGGCAGGCTGAAGGCCCTGGCGCCAACGCCGGCAAGGCCGGCGGTGCGCCCCTGGAGCTGCGGCGCTTCACGAGCAACGACAGCGTGTTTGTCAATGACAGCTATCTGATCAAGGGCGTGGCGGGCGCGATCTTCTGGAAGCTGGTGACCGACCATGTCCGGCAAGGCCGGACCGAGTTTTCCAACCGCGAACTGCGGCTGGACCCGGCCATCCACCTGCCCGACGTGACCGACAACCTCGAGGCGCGTCTGTTGCTGCTGCAGCGCCGCCTGGCGGAGCACGGCCCGCACATCCGCATCGAGAAAACCGGGCGGGGCCGCTTCAGGCTGGCGGTGCAGCGCCCGCTGGTGCTGACAGAGGTGGCGGCCTGAGCGGCCGCCCTCCCTTCCTGTAGTCCCATCGCCAGCGGGTCAATGCCGGCTTTCAGGCCTGAACCAGCCCCGGCACGGCCGGCAGGCCGAGGCCACGGGTGAGCTTGCCCCACTCCCGGTCGTTCAGGTGCGGCCTGACGGTGTCCAGCGCCGCGGCAAAGGCCGGGGCCGGTGCGTGCGCCCGCATGTCGGCCAGCATGGCGATGCGCTCGGCCGGGTTCATGAAGGGCACCAGCCAGCGCACGACGTACATCATTTCCTGCGGCGGGATGGAGGCGACCAGGGCGGTGTGGAGCTCGGCCAGTTCGGCGTCGGTGTAGCGCGACCAGAGGACGGCGTTATGGGCCGTTTCCTCCACATGCATGTGCTGGAAGTTGGCGGCAATGAACAGCGCCAGTTGCCGGTACAGCTCCAGCGCCGCGCCGGCGCGCTGCTTCGCCTCCAGCTTGAGCAGGGCGCAGGCCAGGCCGCCCAGCTCGCCAATGTGCCGCTCATGCTCCTCGTGCTCGTGGGCGATGGCTTCGCTGGCCCCGGGTGCGCGCGCCTCCATGGCGGCGTGGATGAACGCGTTCTCGTGCTGAAGGTGCGAGGCGCAAAAATCCAGCAGTTCCATCACGCGCTGGCTGGCCTGGGCCAGCTCCAGCGCATCGTCGGTGTCCGTGCGGCCCAGCGCCAGCAGGGTATCGGCCATCAGTGCGCGCAGGGCCTTGTGAATGCCGGCGTACAGGTCCAGGCGCGGCGCATCCTGCGCGGCGACCTGTTGCATTTCCTGGGAGTTGATGTTCATGGGGCTTTTCTTTCTCAGGCGACGGCCTGCTTGGAGGCTCCCCGGCGTAGCGCCACGCGCCAGCAGTTCCGAAAAACCATGCCCAAAGTCTAGAAAGACGCCCCTGCCGGCATTGCTAAAAATTGCCTACGGCAACCCTAAAAAAACCTTAAGTGGCCACAGCGACCAATTGCGCCGCCTCCGGGCACAAAAAAACGCCCGGAAAATCCGGGCGTGATTGGCTGCCATTTTTATGACCCGCGGGTTGATGGCTGGCGGCAATGCGGTTCTTCAGTTAAGCCCTCGCCCCCTGGTTTGTCATCCCGGACTCGATCCGGGATCCACGGAGTGCGGGTCAGGCCCGCCATGGCAAGTCAAGGTGTTGGTCATTGCGATGCAGGGCGAATGACCTGACTGAACCGTATGGGGGCTGGCTGGTTTATGGCTGGCTGGTTTATGGCCGGCTGGCTTGTGGCCAGTACGCACCGGCGGCCACCCGCGCCCCGGCACGGCCTACTCAAAGATCGAAGAAAACCGTTTCCTTGTCGCCCTGCATGTGGATGTCAAAGCGGTAAACCGGCCCGGCGCCAGTCATCTCGCGCCTGGCAATCAGCGTGGCACGCCGCTCGGCGGGCACGCTGTTCAATACCGCGTCCTGGCTGTTGGCGGCGGCTTCATCGTCAAAATAAATCCGGCTGAAGGTGTGCACCAGCAGGCCGCGCATGGTGACGCAGACGTTGATGAACGGCGCCTGCCCGGCAGCGGCGGCGCCGGGCTTCACGGTGTCAAAGGCAAAGTGGTGGTCCGCCAGGGTGCCGGTACCGCAGCGGCCAAAGCCGGTGAAACCTTTGGCCTGGGCATCGGCCACCGAGGTCACGGGCCGGCCGCTGGCATCGGGCTGGCTGATCTCGACCAGGGCGTCCAGAACGCTCTGGCCTGCACCGTCAAACACCTGGCCGGTGATGCGGATGTGTTCGCCCTGCGCATGCGGCTGGGCCAGCACGGGGGTGAACAGGCTTTTGAGGTCGTAGCCGTACTGCGTGGGGGTCAGGCCGTAGGCAAAGTAGGGGCCGACGGTTTGCGAGGGGGTTTGCTTGAGTTGGGTCATGGTTGTGTTCCTGCTGTTCCTGCTGTTCCTGCGGTTGCTGCTTATTCGAAACGTGTGGCTTTGGGGCCGCGCAGCACGATGTCAAACACATAGCCCAGCGCAAAGTCGGGTTGGGTGACGTCGAGGCTGAACTTCGAAACCATCAATTCGCGCGAATCGGGCGGCACACCCTGGTACATCGGGTCATAGGCAAACAATGGGTCGCCCGGGAAATACATCTGCGTCACCAGGCGGCTGGCGAAGTAGTCGCCGAACAGCGAGAAGTGAATGTGCTGCGGCCGCCAGGCGTTGGGATGGTTGCCCCAGGGGTAGGCGCCGGGCTTGATGGTCATGAAGGTGTAGCGGCCATCGTTGTCGGTCATGCAGCGGCCGGCCCCCAGAAAATTCGGGTCCAGCGGCGCGTGGTGCTGGTCCACCTTGTGCACATAGCGGCCGGCGGCATTGGCCTGCCAGACTTCAACCAGCGTGTTGCGCACGGGGCGGCCGTCTTCGTCCGACACGCGGCCGGTGACGATGATGCGCTCGCCCAGTGGTTCGCCATTTTTGACCGCGTTTTTCGTCAGGTCATGGTCGAGCGGGCCCAGCTGATCGCTGCCGTAGACCGGCGCATTGAGCTGCGCCAGCGCCTGCTTGATGGGCACCAGCGGCTGCTTGGGGCCGCGCAGCATGGTTGATTTGTAGTACGGGTAAATATGCGACGGGTGGCCGGTCCAGTCGCGCGGGGCGAGATAGCGGGTGTCAAGGTCGGTGCTCATGGGGTCTCCTGTTCAAGTGATTGGGTGACTTTAGTCAATATCAATGGTTATGTATATTGATATTTATTGCACTTTTACATAACCAATGGTTATAGTTACGCATGATTGATGAACGCATTAAATTCCGGCATCTGCAGTGCTTTCTGGCGGTGGCCCAGCATGGCAGCTTGCAGAAGGCGGCAGGGGTGCTATCCATCACGCAGCCGGCCGTCTCGAAGACGCTGAAAGAACTGGAAGCCCTGCTGGCGGTGCGCCTCTTTGAGCGGGGCCGCCGTGGCGCGGTGCTGACGCGCAGCGGCGATGCCTTCGCGCGCCACGCCGGGGCCAGCGTGAGTGCGCTGCGCGAGGCGGTGGCCAGCGTTGCGCCCACCCGCCCGCACGGCAGTGAAGTGGTGACGCTGGGCGTGCTGCCCACGGTGGCGCCGCAACTCATACCCGCGCTGCTGCTGCAGCTGGATGTGGGGAAAGGCGCCAGCCGCCCGGCGGGCCTGGCCACCAGCCTGCGCATTCACACCGCGCCGAATCCGGCCCTGCTCACGCAACTGCGCCAGCGCGAGCTCGATCTGGTGATCGGCCGCTTTGCCGAGCCGGTCCATATGGTGGGCCTGACCTTTGAGCACCTGTATGCCGACCCGCTGGTGCTGGCCGTGCGGCCCGATCACCCCCTGCTCCGGGACGCTGCCCTGCGTTCCGATACGTTGGCGCACTTGCCCGCCTTCACCGCGATCCTGCCCACGCAGGGCACCGCGATCCGGCACACGGCCGACAGCTTTTTGCTGACGCGCGGCCTGGGTCCGCTGGTGCGCACGGTGGAGACGCTGTCGGTGACCGGGGCGCGCAATTACACCGTGCGCAGCGATGCGGTCTGGTTTGCGCCCCGGGGCGCCGTACAGCAGGACCTCGACAGCGGCCTGCTGGCGGCCCTGCCCGTGAGCATGGCGGGCACCGAGGAACTGGTCGGCATGAGCCTGCGCGCCGACATGGCGCCCACCGTGGCCCAGGCCGAAGTGATTGGCGCCCTGCGCCTGCTGGCGGCGGCACACCGCGGCCTGGATGCGGCCGCGGAATAGGCGGTCAGCCGGCCTGGGCGCTCAGGCCGGCACGGCGGCGACCGGCGGGGTCACGGGGGCCACCGCAAAACGCGTCGTCAGCACATCCAGCCCTAGGGCCTGCAAAACCTCCTGCAGGCGCGCCTGGGCGGCCCGGGTTTTGGCCGCGCTGGGCGTGGCGGGCCGGCTGGCCAGGATCAGTTCGTTTTTCATCGAATGCTCCCAGCCCACCAGCTCGGTCACCGTGACCTGGTAGCCGCTGGCCTCCAGCTGCAGGCAGCGCAGCACGTTGGTGATCTGGCTGCCAAACTCGCGCGTGTGCAGCGGGTGCCGCCACAGCTCGGCCAGCGGGGTCTTGGCCAGGTTCAGCGCCCGGCCCTTTTTGAGCACGCCTGCCACCTCGGCCTGGCAGCACGGCACCAGCACCATGTGCCGCGCCTGCTTGGCCAGGCCAAAGGCAATCGCGTCGTCGGTGGCCGTGTCGCAGGCATGCAGCGCCGTCACGATGTCGATGTGCTCGGGCAAGTCGGCCGAGGCGGTAGCCTGCTGCACCGAGAGGTTCAGGAACGACATGCGTTCAAAGCCCAGCCGGGCGGCCAGCGCGCGGGATTTGTCGACCAACTCGGCGCGGGTTTCAATGCCGTAGATGTGTCCGGCGTCCTTGCGGCCCTGGTGCGCGACGTTGAAAAACAGGTCGTAGAGGATGAAGCCCAAGTAGGACTTGCCGGCCCCGTGGTCGGCCAGCGTGGGCGCCGGGTTGGCGGCCGACACCTCATTGAGCAGGGGCTCGATGAACTGGTAGAGGTGGTAGACCTGCTTGAGCTTGCGCCGGGTGTCCTGGTTGAGCCTGCCCTCGCGCGTCAGGATGTGCAGCTCCTTGAGCAGCTCGATCGACTGGCCCGGTCGCAGCTCTTCAATGACCTGCGCGGCGGGCACAGGCTTGCCGTTGCCTTTTGAAGGTTTTTCGGCGCGCGCGGTGCGGGGGGTTTGCATGGCCCAATTTTAGGGGGAGCCTTTCGGGCCCTGTCTGCCGCGGTGCAAAGCCCTTAGAACCTGTTTACGATCTAAACGGGGCCGCGCAAGCACCTTCTCGGGATGGGATGCAAGGCGCGGTGCGCCGCCCATAGCTTGGGCTATGGGCAAGCGCCGCAACGCCGCAGACCGCCCGAGAAGGCGCTTGCCCTTCGGGTTGGGGTGACGCAAACGCGGTCGCGTTTGCATCCCCATGGGGCAGCTGCACGACGCACAGCCGGCCGGCTGTGCGGTCGGGCGATTGAGCCACCCAAGCCCTTGCATGGGCATTAGCCCATGCGGCGGACCCGGGCGCCCCACTCATCCCGATTGCACCCCAACGCGGCCCCGTTTAGATCGTAAACAGGTTCTAAGCGCAGGCACCAGACCGCCGCGCACGATGGCATAACCCCCTTTTATTAAGGGCGAGGGGATTAAAAAAAGGCGCTCCCGCGGTTCTGGGCGCATAATCCGACAGTACGGGTTTCAAAACACCCGCACAGGTTAGTGATCGGTCAGTTTCGCGCGCTACGGCGGTACTTTTGGGTTTGTTGTGCTTTCGGGACCCCATCGCTTTGTTTTTATGTGTTTTTTGAGGAGTCCTTATGGGCAACAAGCTTTACGTCGGCAACCTGCCTTACACGGTGCGTGACGAAGATCTGCAACAATCTTTTGGCGCCTTCGGCTCCATCACCAGCGCCAAAGTCATGATGGAACGCGACACGGGTCGCTCCAAAGGCTTTGGTTTCGTCGAAATGGGCAGCGATGCCGAAGCGCAAGCCGCAATTGCCGGCATGAATGGCCAGTCCTTGGGCGGCCGTAGCATCACGGTGAACGAAGCCCGTCCCATGGAAGCACGTCCTCCCCGCACCGGCGGCTTCGGTGGTGGTGGTGGCGGCTACGGTGGCGGTGGCGATCGCTCTGGTGGCGGCGGCTACGGCGGCGGCGGTGGCCGTTCCGGCGGTGGTGGTGGTTATGGCGGTGGCGGCGGTGGCCGCGGCGGCTACTAAGCCCTGCAAACCCCGGTAACGGCAGAGATGCCGTTGCAAACCAGCTGTCTCAGCCTTGCGCTGAGCAAAGCCTGTAAGGCTTCAAAACTTCGGTTTTGAAGCCTTTTCTTTTTGGGAAGGCTGCACCTGGACTTGCCGGGCGAACACACTGCGCACCAGCGAAAGCGGGCACTGCGTGACCCGGCCCGTATCAAGCCGCTGAAACATCGCCGAAACATCTTTCAGCCAATTAACTTGCACACAATTTAATTGTGCGCTATAATTCAACCATGCCCAACAAAACCTCCATCCCATCAGCCGACGCGATGCTGCTGCTGGACAACCAGCTGTGCTTTGCGCTGTATTCCACCTCACTGGCCATGACCAAGCTGTACAAACCGCTGCTGGATGAATTGGGGCTGACCTATCCGCAGTACCTGACGATGCTGGTGCTGTGGGAGCAGGACGGCCTGACGGTCTCGGAACTCGGCCAGCGGCTCTACCTGGATTCGGGCACGCTCACGCCCTTGCTCAAGCGCCTTGAAACCTCGGGTTTTATTTCCCGCATCCGGGCCGTGGAAGACGAACGGCGCGTGCACATCACCCTGACCGCCGCGGGCCGCAAGCTCAAGGCACAGGCGGCCAAAATCCCGGGCTGCATCCTGAGCGCCAGCCAGTGCTCCATCCCCGAGTTGATGGCCCTGACCCAGCAGATGCAGGCTCTGCGCCAGCGGCTGGTGGCATAAACCCAATACGGTTCAGTTAGGTCCTTGCCCCTGGTTTGTCATCCCGGACCTGATCCGGGATCCATGGAGTGCGGGTCGGGCCCGCCATGACCAGTCAAGGCTTGGCTCATTCCGATGCAGGGTGAATCACTTGACTGCACAGTATTTGGCCTAAACCCCGCGACCCCTTTCAAGCACCCCAAGACCCCCTCCGTATTTTTAATTTGTGTATTTCTGACTTTTCAACCCGCCTCGATTCCGGGGCATCTTTCAAAGGAACCACCATGACCAAACCCGAAAAAATCGTCTACACCGCCCACGCCAGCGCCACTGGCGGCCGCGAAGGCCAGGCCAGGTCGTCTGACGGCCTGCTGGATGTCAAGCTCGTGCTGCCCAAGGAAATGGGCGGCGCCGGCGGCGGGGTGAACCCCGAACAGCTGTTTGCCGCCGGCTACTCGGCCTGCTTCCTCGGCGCGCTGAAGTTCGTCGCTGGTCAGGAAAAAATTGCCATTCCGGCCGATGCCACAGTGGACGGGGCGGTCGGTATCGGCCCGATTCCGACCGGCTTCAACATCGCGGTGCAACTGTCCGTACACATTCCCGGCATGGACCATGCCGCAGCCCAAGCGCTGGTTGAAAAAGCACACGTGGTATGCCCTTACTCCAACGCCACGCGCGGCAACATCGACGTGACGCTGAAGGTGGTCTGATCCATGGCCGACTCGCCGTCGCCTTCACCAGGCACGGCGACCCGGCGTCAGGCGGCGTGGCCCTATAGGGGCTACGCCGCTTTTTTCTTTTGCGCGCCCTGATGCCGCCGTGGCTACCCGTTGCAACCCTTTGCAGGACGGTTTTCAGTACGCCGCCGTGATGGGTGCGCCAGCCTGAGCGCCCTGGTTTTAGGGTTTTTTACCCCCCGTTGCGCTTGGGTCTTCGGCATTTCCCACTAGCGCCCACAAACCCTGCCGCGCCGCAGGGAACCATCTGCGTCGACAATGCGGTATGACTGAAAAAAGCAAGGCCACGGCGCCCGCAGCGCTGCACGCCTATGAGCCCTTGACCCCCGATCTGGTGCTGGATGCGCTGGCCAGCGTAGGCCTGGCCGGCGATGGACGCCTGATGGCGCTGTCCAGCTACGAAAACCGGGTCTACCAGGTCCATCTGGAAAACACGGTCGGCTCTGATGAGCTGGCCGGCGACATCGTGGTCGTCAAGTTCTACCGGCCCGGGCGCTGGAGCGATGCGCAGATCATCGAAGAGCACACCTTCGCCGCCGAGCTGATGGCGGCCGAGATACCGGTGGTCGGTGCCCTGGAGTTGAACGGCAGCACCCTGCACCACTTCGGCGGCTTCAGCTTCAGCGTTTCGCCCAGCCGCGGCGGGCGCCGGCCCGAACTCGACACGCCTGAAGTGCTGGAATGGATAGGCCGCTTCCTCGCGCGCATCCACACCGTGGGCAGCGCCCGGCCGTTCACGCACCGTCCGGCGCTCAACCTGCAAACCTTTGGCTATGCCTCGCGCGACATTTTGCTGGCGGGCGGCGCGCATGGTTCCCATGGCTACATACCGCTGGACATGGAGTCACGCTGGCGCAAGGCCTTTGAAGAAGCCATGCTGGTGGCACAAACCGTGTTTGAAAGCGTGGGCGACGTGAAGCAGCTGCGCCTGCATGGCGACTGCCACCCCGGCAACATCCTGTGGACACCCGAGGGCCTGCCGCTGGCGGGGCCGCACTTTGTCGACCTGGACGACGCCCGCACCGGCCCCGCCGTGCAGGACTTGTGGATGCTGCTGTCGGGAGACCGCGCGCAATGCACCCGGCAACTGGGCGCCCTGGTGGATGGCTACGAGGAGTTTCGCGAATTCGACCGGCGTGAGCTGGCCCTGATCGAACCACTGCGCACGCTGCGGCTGGTGCATTACAGCGCCTGGCTGGCCCAGCGCTGGCACGACCCGATCTTTCCCATCAACTTCCCCTGGTTTGGCTCCAGCGACTACTGGAAAGGCCAGGTCGACATGCTGGAAGAGCAGACGGAAGCGATGCAGGAGGCGCCGCTGATGGTTTAGCCCGTCGGGCTCCTAGGGATTGCGATGAGACCAAAACGGCTCACGGCCGTTAGCATGCTTCCATTAGCCCCTCCGAATCCGTCGGAGGCTGCCGCTCTACAAGGAACATTGCATGAAACGTCGGTCACTGCTGCTTGCCAGCCTTCTCATGTCTGCAGCCGGATGGTGCGCGGCGCAGGGTGCCTGGCCCACCAAACCCATCACGATGATCGTGCCCTTCCCGCCCGGCGGCCTGGCTGACCTGGTGGCGCGGCCGGTGGCCGAAGCGATGTCGCGGGAGCTGGGGCAGCCGGTGGTGATCGAGAACAAGGCCGGCGCCGGCGGCGGCATTGGCATGGGCATGGCCGCCAAGGCCAAACCCGATGGCTACACCGTCCTGCTGGCGCTGTCGTCGCTGACGGTCATTCCGGAAGCCGACACCCTGCTGGGCCGGGCCCCGATGTTTGCCCTGCCCGACCTGCGGCCGATTGCCCGCTTCACGGCCGACCCCACGGTGCTGGCCGTGCGTGCCGATGCCCCCTGGAAAACCGCGCAGCAGTTCATTGACGATGCCAAAAAACGCCCCGGCGCCATCAACTACGGCTCCTCGGGCAACTACGGCACCATGCATGTGCCGATGGAAATCCTGGCGCAAACCGCCGGCGTGAAACTGACGCACGTGCCGTTCACCGGCGCCGGCCCGGCCGTGGTGGCGCTGCTGGGCGGCCAGATTGACGCGGTCTCGTCGGGGCCGGCCACGGTGCTGCAGCAGGTCAAGGCCGGCAAGCTGCGCGTGCTGGCGCACTGGGGCAGCGGCGCGCTGAGCACATTGCCCGAGGTACCCAGCCTGAAAGACGCCGGCTTCAATGCCGAGTACGCGCAATGGTCGGGGCTGTTCATCCCGCAGGCCACGCCGGAGGCGATTGCCCAGCGCCTGCGCGCCGCGGCAAAGGCCGCCGCACAGGACGCCCGCGTCAAGGAGGTGATTCTGGGTGCGGGCAGCCCGGTGCTGTACCAGGACAGCCCGGACTTCGAGAAGTATGTGCAGGCCGATGCCCGGCGCATGGCCGAGGTCGTCAAGCGCATCGGCAAGGTCGAATAAGCCGGCCCTACGTCCACCGCCCCCACTTCCCACTTCCCACTTCCCACTTCCCACCGGAGCAAGCCATGCGTCGAGATTTCATCCGCTTCCTGGCGCTGGGCCTCGGCCTGGCATCTGCCGTGGCCACCGCGCCGCTGCTGGCCCAGAGCTACCCGGCCAAACCGGTTCGCATCGTGGTGCCCTTTGCAGCGGGTGGTCCGGCCGACGTGTATGCGCGCTTCATGGCCCAGCGGCTGCAGGATGCGCTGGGACAGTCTTTTGTGGTTGACAACCGGCCCGGCGCCGGCTCGGTGATTGGCACCGATACCGTGGCGAAGTCGGCGCCCGACGGCTACACGCTGCTGCTGATGTCCAATGCCCACACCGTCAACGAGTCGCTGATTCCGAACAAGCCGTTTCAGCTGATGCGCGACTTCGTGGCGATTGCGCCGCTCAATTACTCCGACCTCGTGCTGGTGGCCCACCCGGCCTTGCCGGCATCGACGCTGCAAGCCCTGATCAAGGACGCCAGGGCCAGGCCAGGCAAGCTCAATTACGCATCGTCAGGGCCCGGCACGCCCTACCACATGGCCGGCGAGCTGTTCAAAAGCATGGCGGGCGTTTACCTGGTGCACATTCCCTACCGCGGCAGTTCAGGCGCGCGCACCGACGTGATTGGCGGCCAGGTCGATGTGATGTTTGATGCGGTCACCACCATGTCGGAGCAGGTGAAGGCCGGCAAGGTCAAGGCCCTGGCCACCACCGGCAGGCAGCGCTCCGAGGTGCTGCCCGACGTTCCCACCCTGAACGAGGCAGGTGTGCCGGGTTACGAGGCCACCATCTGGCTTGGCCTCATGGCGCCGCGCGGAACGCCCAGGGCGGTGGTGGACCAGCTCAACGGCGCGGTCTCCAAAATTGTGGGCCAGCCGGAGATCCGGCAGCTCTGGGGCAAGCAGGGTGCCGTGCCGATGGTGATGACGCCCGAGGCGTTTGACAAATATGCCCGCGACGACATCGCCAAATGGGCGGGGGTGATCAAGAGCGCCAACATCAAGGTAGACTGAAAAGGCTGATGACTGAGAAGGGCAACATGCGCCCGATGGCCCGGACTCCCTCATTGAACTTCAAGGCAAACGACCCCATGACAATCCTTCACCTGTTGAGCGGTGGCGCCGCGCAGGGCCTGGTCACGCAACTGGAAGAGCGCTTCGAGACGCAGTACCAGGTCAGCATTGACGCATGCTTCGGTGCGGTCGGAATGATGAGGGACAACCTGCTGGCGGGCTCGCCCTGTGATGTGCTGATACTCACCGAAGCGCTGATCGCCCAGCTGATGGCGAGCGGCGAGGTGGTGCCTGGCAGCGCGCGGACGCTGGGGGTGGTGAAGACCGGCATTGCCGTGAAAAACGGTGAGGACGTGCCCGACGTGGACAGTCCGGTAGCGCTCAAAATCGCACTGCGGGCGGCCCGCGGCATCTACTTTCCCGACCCGGTCAAGGCGACGGCGGGCATTCACGTCATGAACGTCCTCAAGCAATTGGGCCTGGACACCGAGCTGGCCGACCGGCTGCGCGCGTTTCCCAACGGCGCGACGGCCATGCGCGCCATGGCCGACAGCGACGAGCCGGGACTGCTCGGCTGCACACAGATTACCGAGATTATTTATACGCCGGGCGTCACGCTGGTGGCCCCCCTGCCCAGGGCCCTCGAGCTGGCCACCACCTATACCGCCGCGCTCTGCGCCAGGGCAAGGCAGCCGCAGGCCGCGCACGACCTGATCAGCCTGCTGGCGAGCCCGGAGGCTGCCTCCGCACGCCAGCTGTGCGGATTTGAGTGATGCCATGCGCGCTTTCACTTTCACCATGAGCCGGTCTGAACCGCTCTGCCTTTGACGCGGCGATTGCGCACCTCGTCACTGGCATCGAGGCCGCCGCGCAGAACCCAACCTGCAATGCAGTGACCCCGGCATCACGCGGCAGGTCGGAACCAGTCTGGCCATCGATGCGGCGCGCAAATTCGGTTAGCGCCCCGGCGGACAAACCGTGACCGCGTCACTGCGTCACTGCGGGCGCTGCAGGCTGACCCAGCCGGCTCGCACCACGGTTTTGCCCACCCAGCGGATCGTCAGGATGGTGGTGATGACGCGGAAGAAATGAAACGCCGTCACGATGGGCGCGCCAATGCCAAAAGACTTGGCGATGATGGTCATCTCGGCGGTGCCCCCGGGTGCCACAGCCAGAAAGGCCGTGAGCATCGAGATTACGCCCGTGCGGCCCAGGCACCAGGCCAGCAGCACGCAGATGGCCAGCATGCCCAGCGTGACCACAGCGGCAGAACCCAGTATTCGCGGCGATTTCAAAAAGAAGGCCCGGGTCATGTGTTGCCCCAGACTCCAGCCGATCAGGACCTGCGCGGCCACCAGTGCGGCCGGATACATGCGGGCGTTCGTGCCGGTCGCGGCAAACGCAGCGCCCATGAGCACCGGGCCCAGCAACCAGGCATTCGGCATGCGCACCCGGTCTGCGAGCCAGCCGCACAGTGGGGCAAGCCCCACAAACAGCAAGGCCAACTGCCAGGAAATGGCCGGGGTCGCCGCCGAAATATAGGGGCCGGCCTTTTCACCGCCGAAGTGCGCAACGACCGACGCCAGGCTCACCACGAGGATGATGCGGATGGCGTGGGCGGAGGCCACCTGCGCGCCGTCTGCCCCGGCCTTCTGCGCCTGCAGGGCCATTTCCGCGGAAGCCCCCACCGCCACGGAATAGATGGCCGTCGGCCCGTCGATGCCGGCCAGCCGCTGGATGACCCGCGAGAACAGCATCGTCAGCCCGATGGAAAAAACGGCGCCCGCGAGCATCCAGTGTCCCAGCGAAACAACCTCGCGAATCACCGGCTGGGTGAAGGTCAGGCCCAGGGCCGCGCCTATGGTGATCTGCGCCGCACGCCGGCCTTGCAGAGGCTGCCGGGCACCGACCCCCAGCAGCATCACCAGGGCCGTTCCCATCATCGAACCCAGCACCCAGGGTAGCGGAATGGCCAGCAAAAAAGCGGCATAGCCCCCGGCAGCCGCGGCCGCCAGTGTCAGGAGCCTGCGTCCCCAGCGCTGGAACGTCGTCTGTGGGGTCGCCTCTGGGGTCGTGTCCGGGGTCGTCTCTGGAGTCGTCTTGTCAGACACCCAGATAGGTCCCGCCATTGACGTGCACGGTCTGCCCGGTGATGAAGCGCGCCGACGGCCCGGCCAGCCAGACCACCGAAGCGGCGATCTCGGCCGCGGTGCCGCGCCGTCCCAGCAAGGGATGGTGCCTGGCGTGATGCTTGGGCGCAGCCGTGGAACTTGCCGTGTCGCGCCGGGTATCGACCATGCCGGGCGCAATGCAGTTGACCGTGATGCCGTCGGGAGACAGATCATGCGCGAGTGCCCGTGTCAGCCCGCCCAGGCCGGCCTTGGCCGTGACCACATGTGCGCGCTCGGCTGCACCAGTGTGGGAGGTCATGCCGCCAATATTGATGATGGCCGCGCGCCCTGAGGCTCGTAGCAGAGGCAGTGCCGCCTGTGAGCAGAAGAACGCACCATCCAGGATGACGGCCAGCGTGTCGCGCCAGTCGCGGGCGGAAATGTCGTCTATCTTTGCCTCGCGCCGGATCGCGGCGTTGTTGACCAGGATATCCAGCCGGCCCCAAGCCGCCTGGATGCTGGCCATCATGGCTGCCACAGCCTGCTGGTCGGTCACGTCGGCCACACACAGCAGCGCCTTCCCGCCCAGCGCGATGATTTCGTCGACCACCGCCTGACCTTCGGCGGCAGATGAGCGCACATTGACGGCCACCGCCACGCCCGACGCGGCCAGGCCGAGCGCGATCTCCCGCCCGATATTGCGGCCCGAACCGGTCACCAGGGCAACGGCCGATGGCTTTGAAGATTTATCCATGAAGCTTCCTGATTTCCATTAATGGCATTGATTGGCGTTGCGTTGTTTGCGGGCCTTCAGACCGGCAGGCCGGACAGGTCCACCCGGGCCTGGTCCAGCAACCCCGTCATCACGTCCGCCATCTGCTGCGCGCTTGCGGCCGTGAGCCCGCCATACACGCAATTGGCGATGAACTTGCGCTGGATGTCGTCGTCGCTCAGCGGATGCTCGGCGCCGCCCTTGAAACAAGCCTGGCGGTGCTCATGAACATCGCCGTTTTTCAGCGTGACGCGCAGATGGCCGGTGAACTGGTTGGGGTAGGGATTGGCGGGATCGATGATGTAGGAGACCTTGCCCGCCAGGCGCGTCATGGCCGGGTCTTTCACCACCGCTTCGTCATATTCGCCCAAGCCCGCATCGCCTTTGAGGATGCCGGCGGCAATGGCGTAGGGCGTGCTGAACTTGGCGGCATAGCCATTGGGCGGCGACTGCTTCATCGCCAGCGGTTCCCAGAGGCGGTGAACAATGCCTTCGGCCGTTTCGGCTTCAATGGTGGCGATCTGTTCGGGATCAATGTTGCGCGCCCGGAACGCGCGGCCGCAATCGATGTAGGGGTGGGACATGGTGCCGCAGGCATAGGGCTTGAAGGCGATGGTGGGGCACAGCCACTGCGTTCCAAAGCCGTCCAGCATGGCTTCGAAATTGCCGTCCAGCGTGTTGGCAAAGCCGTGGAACAGGCCATGGTGTCCTTCGAAAACCGTGCGCGGCCCAACGAACCCGCCCTGCGCCAACCGCACGGCGCGGTAGCCAGACTGCGCCGCCCAGCCGGGGTGCATGCGCTTGGTCCAGGAGCCGTCAGCCAGGTACTCGATGATGCCGCCGGCCATGCTGCCGGCAATGCCGAACGCATGGACAAATTCTTCTTCAGACAGCCGCAGCGCGGCGCCTATGCCCGCGACGGCACCCATCACACCAAAAATCGCCGTGGGATGAAAACCAGCCTTGTGCACGCGCATGGGCGCCACCTTGCACAGGCGGCACATGACCTCCAGCCCCACCGCCACGCCGCGCAGCAGGTCGGCGCCCGACAGCTGGTGCCGCTCGGCGGCGGCCAGCAGCGCGGGAATGATGACCACACCGGCGTGCACCGGTCCACCTTCGTAGGTGTCGTCGAAGTCCTCGCCGTGCGAGGCAATGCCGTTGACGAAGGCCGCGCCTTCGGCGGTCAGTTTGCGCGAAAACCCGATGACGGTACAGGGGCCGTCACCGTCCAGGGAATCAAGCGCCGCCCTCACATAGGTCTGGTCGCGCGCCGCCAGGCACAGGCCTGAAATATCGAGCAAGAGCCGGTTCGTGACTGCGCGTATCGCCGCGTTCTCCTCGGGAGTACAGGCCATGATGCCCCGGGCCAGGCGCTCTGAGATGGTGGACGAAAGGCTGCGGGACGGGTAGCTGTCGGACATGTCTTGTCTTCCTCGGTTTAAATGGTTGTTGGGGCGTCGTCGGCGCCCTGGCCTTCACCAAAGCCGGCGACGCGAAGCGCCTGGCGGTCGCCTGCGAGCCGCCGCATGAACTCTCGCGCCCGTTCGGGACTTTGGGCGTGCACAGCCAGGCCTGCGGAATAGATGACCTGGCTTTGCAGTTCGGCCGGCAGCGGGCCGGCCAGTGCCATGTCGGCCCCGGCAATGATTTCCGTCATCTGCATGACGCCTATTTCCTGTGGACCTGCGCCTTGGGCCAGCCTGGCAACCGCCTCCAGCCCGCTGCTGCAGTAGAGCAGCCGCGGACGCGTCTGTTCGCTGATGCCCAGCCGCTCCAGCACCGTCAGCAACACCTTGCCGGCAGTGGCCACCGCGGGGTCAGGGCAAATGATTTTTTTGGCAGCGAGCAGGGTTGCACGCAGCGCCTGCAGGCTGGCGACGTCCGGCACCGGTGTGCCGGCGCGCACGGCCAGGCCGGTGCCCACTGTGCCGAGTTCGGTCCGCGAGCCCGGCACGACCAGGTTTTTCAGCACCAGTTCATCGAGCAGGGCATCGGTCAGGACGATGACGTCCACCGGCTCGCCGACGAGCACCCGCGACTTCATGGACTGAACAGCGCCATAGCAGACATTGACGGTGGCCGGGCTTTCCTGCTGCAGCTTGTGCGCAAGCGGTGCCACCACCGCCTGGGCGGCCCCGGCACTGAGAATATTAAGAACTTCCAAGCGTCTCTCCAAAATGAGCATCTTCTTCTTGTCTGCATCGCGCCACCACACCGGCGTACGCCTGAAAGGCGCAGGTCCACCCACCGGCAGCGGCATGGCCCCTCGCCGCTGCCGCCCGCCGGTTGAAAATTGACCGGGGAAAAGACTGGCGGTCAGCGCACCAGTTTCATGCCGGCGAGCTGGAACTGGGCGCGCATTTCCTTCTCGATCTGCTCGATGGCCTTGCCCAGTTCTGCGCCATTGGCATAGCTGTCTTCCAGCTGGTTGTCGGCCACATATTTCTTCCATGAAGCCGTCTGGCGCAGCTTGGAAAAAAGATCTTCGTAGTACGCAAGCGCTTCCTTGGGAATGGCTGGCGGCGCCATGACCGCGCGGATCTGGGGAGTCGCCACCACGTCAAAGCCGGCCTGCTTCAGGGTCGGCACATTGGGGAAGCCGGGCAGAGGTGTTTCCGCGATCTGCGCCAGTACCCGCAGCTTGCCCGCGCGAATCTGCTCGCCCGCCTCCTGGGGCTCGATCACCATCATGTCGACATGGCCGCCCAGCAAGGCTGCCAGCCGCTCACCGCCGCCCTGGAAGGACACGAAGGCCCATTTGGCACCCGTGTGTGTCTGCAGCGTCTGGCGAATGATGTTGTCGCGCGACGTCACCGAACCGCCGGACTGCTTGAGCTCACCGGGCTTGGCCTTGGCCGCATCGACGAAATCCTTCAGGGTCTTGTAAGGCGAGTCGGCGCGCACCGCGAACACGGCAGGCTCCATCAGCAGGCGCGCCACAGGCGTCAGGTCGTGCAGTGTCACCTTGGCCTCACTGGTAGTCAGCGGATTGGCAATCCAGACGCTGGTGATGAAGCCCAGTGTGTGCGCATCGCCCTTTTTCTCGGAGATCGCCGCGGCCGCCACGGCGCCGTTGCCACCGGGCTTGTTGATCACCTGCATGCGCACCGGCAGCAGCTTTTCCTTTTCGAGCATCTGCGCGACCGCCCGGGCCAGCAGGTCGTTGCCGCCACCGGGGCCGGTGTGCACGATGACGTCGACGGTCTTGGTCGGTTTCCACTGGGCCTGCGCCAGGCCGCTGAAGCCCGCCAGCGCCACCATGCCGACGGCGCAAATTGTTTGGGAAAATTTCATGGGTTGTCTCCTGTTGTGGGTATGAAAAAAATGCAAGGGGAAATCAGGCTTCGGCATCTATCATCTGCACCCGCGCCGAATTGAATTTCTTGATCAACGGCACGATCAGCAGGAAGGCGGCGATGCACAGCAGCACGGCAGGAATCGGGCGGAACAGGATGGACAGATGCCCCTGCGACATCATGAGTGCCTGCCTGAGGGCTTTTTCCATCGAATCGCCGAGCACCAGGCCCAGCACCAGGGGCGCCGTCGGAAAGTCCAGCTTGCGCATCGCATAACCCACGAGGCCGAACAGCACCAGCAGGCTGAGCTGGAAGATGCTGGAGTCGGTGGTGTAGATGCCGATGATGGCCACACCCAGGATAAGCGGGTACATCACATAGCCCGGCATCTTGAGCAATTGCGCAAACAGCGCGACCAGCGGCAGGTTCAGGATGAGCAGGACCACGTTGCCGATGTACATGCTGGCCACCAGGCCCCAGAACATCGCCGGGCTTTCCTCGATGAACAGCGGCCCGGGCTTGAAGCCCCACAGCACCAGCGCGGCCAGCAGGATGGCCGTCGTGCCGCTGCCCGGAATCCCCAGCGTCAGCAGAGGCACCATCGCGCCAGCGGTGTCGGCATTGTTGGCGCCTTCAGGGGCGGCCACGCCCTCAACCACGCCAGTGCCGAATTTTTCAGGATGCCTGGAATACGACTTCTCGATGCCATAGCTCAGGAAGGACGAAATCGTGGCGCCGGCGCCGGGCAGGATGCCGATGAAAAATCCGATCAGCGAGCCATTGAGGAAGGCGTATTTGCAGTCCTTCAGGTCCTGCCAGCTCGGCAACAGGTTCTTCAGCCCCTTGGGCACCGGCAGCATGTCCAGCGGTTTTTCGGGCTCCATGTTGGCCATCACTTCGCCGACGGCAAAAATACCGATGGCGACGATGACGAACTCTATGCCGCCCAGCAGTTCGGTCTGGCCGAAAGTAAAGCGTGAGGTCGCCGTGAACAGGTCGGTGCCCATGCTGGCGATCCACAGGCCCACCATCATGGACAGCAAGGCCTTGGTCAGCGAGTCACCCGCCAGCAGCACCACCATCGTGAGGCCCAGCACCATGAGGGCGAAGTACTCGGGCGCGCTGAAGGCCAGTGTGAGCTTGGCCAGCGGCGGGGCCACCAGCATCAGCAGCACGGTGCCTATGGTGCCGGCGACAAACGAGGCAATGGCACTGATGCCCAGCGCCACGCCCGCTCGCCCCTTGCGCGCCATCTGGTAGCCGTCCAGGCAGGTCACCACGGAGGAGGTCTCTCCCGGCACGTTCAGCAGGATGGAGGTGGTGGAGCCGCCGTATTTGGCGCCGTAATAGATGCCGGCGAGCATGATCATCGCGCCGGTCGGGTCCATCTTGAAAGTGAGCGGCAACAGCATCGCAATCGTTGCCGGGGGCCCGAGGCCGGGCAAGACGCCGACGACGGTTCCCAGAAAACAGCCCAGAAAGCACATGGCCAGGTTCATCGGCGTCAGCGCGACCGAAAACCCCTGCATCAAGCCATTGAGGATATCCATGGTGGTTGTCTCTTTGTATTTTTAAAACAGCGTGCCGACGGGAAGCTGAAGTTCCAGCCCCCACGTGAACAAGGCGTAAAAGCCGACAGCCCCACCGATGGCATAGGCCAGCGCCTCTTTTTGCGAGCGCTTGAACATGATGGCGATGATGAACCAGGTGAGCAGGCCGAATGCGATCATGAAGCCGACGTACTTGATGATGGCCACGCACACCGCCAGCGCGGCCCAGCAAGTCATGGCGCGGCGCAGTTCCGACCAGCGCAGGGCCTTCTGGCTCCTGGGGTCATTCTTCAACACCGTGCCGGCGACCAGGGCCAGCGACAGCAGCACCATCACCGAGCCGTACCAGAGCGGGAAAAACCCCGGTCCCGGGCCTTCCTCGGTCATGTAGTTCCAGCCCAGGGCCTGGCTGACGATGTAAATGCCCAACGCGGCCAATGCCAGTCCGGCCCAGAAATCGCCCTTTCGGGTGAATGTATTCATTGCTTGTCTCCGTCTATTGCCTTGTTCCCGACGCCTCTTGCCGGGCGTTGTATCAATCCCTTGTGCAGGCTTGCGGCCCTGCCCGAGCCCCGCAAGCCTGTCGCGTCCCTGGCCCGCGGCTCAGCGGCCCAGTTGCGTATAGCGGCCGATTTCCACCAGTTCGGCAATCGTGCCGCCCGGGTCGCGGAACTTGATCGGGATGACGCCGGGGTCGCTGATCACCTCGCAGCCCATGGCCTGGATGTCCCGGCTGGACTTGTCAAGGTCTTCCACCTCGACGGCGAAGTGATGGATGCAGGGGCCGTCACCGGAGGCGGTGGACTCTGCAGACGTCGTGCCGGCGTCGTACTTGATCAGGGTGAAGTCGATCTCGCCATCCGTCATGTGGCGCGAGGTATGGTCGCGGGTCTTCTTGGTTTCCGTGTCGCGGAAATTGAACAGCTTGATGTAGAAATCACCCACGGCCTTGATGTCTTCGACCTTCAGCGAGATATGCGTGATGCGGCTGATCTTCTGGCCGTTGTTTTCGGTCTTGTAGCGGCCGATCTCGACCAGCTCGGCAATGGTGCCGCCCGGCGCGCGGAATTTCACCGGGATCACGCCAGGGTCACTCACCACCACGCAGCCGTTGGCCTTGATGTCTTCCGTTGATTTGGCCAGGTCTTCCACCTCGATGCCGAAGTGATGAATGCAGGGCCCGGTGCCGGCTGCGGTGGATTCGGCCGACGTGGCGTCGTCGTCGTAGGTCAGCAGCGTGAAGTCGATCTCGCCGTCCGTCATGTGGCGCGATGTGTGGTCACGCGTTTTCTTGGTGACGGCGTCCTGAAAGTTGAACATCTTCTGGTAGAAGTCACCGGTTTTCTGGATGTCGTCGACCTTCAGCGACAGATGGACTATTCGGCTCATGTGTATCTCCTTTTACGTTGGTTACGTTGTTTACGTTGAGGAAGCCCCGAAGGACCTCCGGAATATTTTTGACGGCAGCGGGCCAGCGGCTTCATTTCAAAGCCGCAAAACAGCTTCCGGGATTGGGTTCATGCCTCACCGGAGATTTCTCACAACAGGAGATTCCGGCACCTTCGCCGCTTCTGCCGGTGCCGCAACGCATGCGCATGCGCCAGCAACTTCAGAAAACGACATGGGGCGAATGATGGATCAAGATTATTGCTCTGTAAAATGCAATCTTTCTTATGATTAATGCGTTTGACACATGAATTTCGATTTACCGGATCTGCGCGCCTTTGTGGCGGTGGCCAAGCTCGGCAGCTTCCGCGCGGCCGCCGAAGAGCTTCATATCTCCCAGCCCGCACTGTCGCGGCGAATTGAAAAACTGGAGGATGCGCTGGGGGTACGGCTGTTCCATCGCACCACGCGCAAGGTGGACATGACAACGGTGGGCCGCGAGTTCTCGCATCGGGCAAACGAGCTGCTCAACAGCCTTGAGCAGTCGCTGATGGGCATACGCGACGTGGCCGCGCACGTCAGCGGCGAGGTCACCATCGCCTGCATTCCTTCTGCGGTGCGTTACTTCCTGCCCAGCTTCCTCAGGATCTACCATGAACGCTATCCGCAGATCATGGTGCGCATCATCGACCAGGGCGCCAATGAAGTGCTGACGACCCTTCTGCGCAATGAGGCGGACTTCGGGCTCAACTACATCGGCACGCAGGAGCCCGACCTGGAATTCGAGCCCATTCTGAAAGAGCCCTTTGTGGTGGCCTGCCGGCCGGAACACCCGCTGGCGCGAAAGAAAAAAGTCACCTGGGCGGACCTGACCTCACATGAGTACATGTCGGTCACCAAAGACAGCGGCAACCGCTTTTTGCTGGATCTGGCGCTGACCGACAACCCCGAGCGGCCCCGCTGGTACTGTGAAGCCCAGCATGTCTCCACCCTGGTCAGCCTGGTGGAGGCCGGGCTGGGGGTGGCGGCGGTGCCCCGCCTGTCCATGCCCCCGGACGGACATCCAACGCTCATCAGCGTGCCGCTGGTGGAGCCGGCCATCACGCGCACGGTAGGCCTGATTCGCAGGCGCGGCCGTCCGCTGTCGCCGGCGGCCCAGCAGTTCTACGACCTGCTGTTTGCGCTGGCACCAAAAGCGAAGAAACGAAAAACGGCCCGCTGATGTTCCTCAGCGGGCCGCCCCTGCGCCCTGGCTACGCCCGACTGCCACAGACGCAGACGTAGGCGTAGGCGTAGGCAGGCAAGTCCTACACCAGCAAGGCGTTGACGCGCCGCACATAGGCGGCCGGATCCTCGGGCAGGCCACCCTCGGCCAGCAAGGCCTGGTCGAACAGGATGTGCGCCAGGTCGGCGAAGCGATCCGTTTCAGCGCTGGCTTCGAGTTTTTTCACCAGCGGATGCTGGGCGTTGACCTCCAGGATCGGCTTGACCTCCGGCACCGCCTGGCCGGCCTGCTTGAGCATGCGGGCCAGCTGGGTGGACATGTCGCCTTCCTGCACGACCAGGCAGGCGGGCGAATCCACCAGGCGCGTGGTGGCGCGCACGTCCTTGGCCTTGTCTTTCAGGGCCTCCTTGAGCTTGTCGAGAATGGGCTTGAAGTGGGTCTGCGCTTCTTCGGCGGCCTTCTTTTCGTCCTCATCCTGCAGCTTGCCCAGGTCGACCGCCCCTTTGGCCACCGACTGCAACGGCGTGCCGTCGAATTCATGCAGGTAGTTCAGCGCCCACTCGTCCACGCGGTCGGCCATCAGCAGGACCTCAATGCCCTTCTTGCGGAAGATCTCCAGTTGCGGGCTGCTCTTCGCGGCGGCCAAGGTGTCGGCTGTGATGTAGTAAATCGCGTCCTGCCCCTCTTTCATGCGGGCCTTGTAGTCGGCAAAGCCCACGCTGACGGTGTCGGTCGTCGAGCTGGCAAAACGCAGCAGCCTGGCCAGGCGCTCGCGGTTGGCAAAGTCCTCGCCCAGGCCCTCCTTGAGGACGGCGCCAAACTCGGCATAAAACGCCTTGAATTTGTCGGCGTCATTGGCGGCCAGGTCTTCAATCATGGACAGCACGCGCCGGGTGTTGCCCTCGCGAATCGCCTTGACGGCACGGCTTTCCTGCAGCAACTCGCGTGACACATTCAGGGGCAGATCCGCTGAATCCACCACGCCCTTGACAAACCGCAGGTAGGTCGGCATGAGCGCCTGCGCATCGTCCATGATGAAGACGCGCCGCACATACAGCTTCACACCCGCAGCCTTGTCGCGATTGAACAGGTCCATGGGCGCCTTGGCCGGAATGAACAGCAGCTGGGTGTATTCGGTCCCACCCTCCACGCGGTTGTGGGTGGTGGCCAGCGGCGCCTGGCTGTCGTAGCTGATCTGCTTGTAGAACTCGTCGTACTGTTCCTGCGTGATGTCTTTTTTGGCGCGGGTCCAGAGCGCGGCGGCCTGGTTCACCGTTTCCCACTCGCCCGTGATGACCATTTCGCCGGGCTGGCCGTTTTCACCCTCCTTCCACTCTTCTTTCTGCATCAGGATGGGCAGCGAGATGTGGTCGGAGTATTTGTTGATGATGGCCTTGAGCTTCCACGCGTTCAGGTAGTCGTGCGCGTCGTCCTTCAGGTGCAGGATGATGCTGGTACCCCGTTCGGCGCGCTCCATCTCGCTGACCTCGAACTCGCCAGTGCCCTCGCTGCTCCAGCGCACGCCCTGGCTTGCCGGCAGGCCGGCACGGCGGCTTTCCACCGTGATCCGGTCGGCCACGATGAAGCCCGAATAAAAGCCCACGCCGAACTGCCCGATCAGCTGCGCATCGTTTTTCTGGTCGCCCGACAGCTTGGCCATGAAATCCCGCGTGCCGCTCTTGGCAATCGTGCCGAGGTTCTCGATCGCCTCCCGCTCGGACAGGCCAATGCCGTTGTCGGTAATGGTGAGCGTGTTGGCTGTCTTGTTGTAGCGCAGGCGCACCTGGAGCTCGGGGTCACCCTCATACAGGGCGGCGTCATTGAGCGCCTCAAAGCGCAGCTTGTCACAGGCGTCGGAGGCATTCGAGATCAGTTCGCGCAAGAAGATGTCGGGGTTCGAATACAGCGAATGCGTGACCAGGTTCAAAAGCTGGGCCACTTCGGCCTGGAAGGACAAGGTTTGTTTGTGCATGGTCAGGATTAGATGTAATTAATTTGTTACAGATAGACGGGCGGGATGTAGATGACGGAACCGGGTTTGGGGATTATTTACAACTTCCGGGACGGGTCCATTTCGTCGTAATTTGGCGTAAACCCAATAATTTCAATGGTTTAGCGTGACAAATTCCCGACATCAGCGGGTTTCAACCGCCCTTGAACTGGTGAATTGTGAAATGTCTGGTTACAGTTCAGTCACATACAGATTCAGCCCTTTCTTATTTTCGCTTCATTCAACCGGAGATCCTCATGAAAAAACTTCTCGCACTGCTCGCCCTGGCCCTTGTCAGCGTGGCCACCCTGCCCGTTCAGGCCGCCACCGCCACCGGCAACTTCGATGTCGCCATCAGCTTGACCGGCATCTGCAAATACGCCAAGACCTCTGACGTTGCATTTACTTACACATCGCTCCAAACCGGCGCCCAAGCACAAACCACCGCAGGCGGCTTCACCGTCCAGTGCACGAAAGACCTGGTTTATACCCTGGCCCTGGACTCAACCTCGGTTACCGATGATGCAGTTGACCTGGCCTACACGCTGGCGCTGAGCGGCACCGGCGCCACCGGCTCCGGCGCGACACAGGCTTACAGCGTGACCGGCTCCATCGCGGCTAACCAGGCCGGCAAGTGCGCCACCGCCGGCGGCGCCTGTACCAACAGCGCGGCGACCAACAAGACCCGCACCCTGACCATTACTTACTAATACCGTAAGTCAGCAAGCAACACCTTCAGCAGCAGCCCGGCTCACCGCGTACTCCTATGGCCAACAAGCTCCTCCTCGGATTTTCGCTGATGCTGGCGGCCGCAAGCAGTTTGGCGGGCGGCGCCGGCGGACAGTTCGGCGTGCAGATCACGCTGAACAATGCCGGCGGCAACAGTTGCACCAGCGCGAGCGATTCAGGCGCGGCCAGCGCCTCCGTCCAGGTGCGGTGCACGACGAACGTGTTTGTCGAGATTGCGCCACGCCAGGTCATCAGCACCAGCACCAGCAGGTTCATGCCAGGCTACCGGCCGTCACGGGACTCCCTGCTGCCGGACTACTGCCGTAGCGAGCTGTCTCGCGCCGACCGGGCTGCCGGCCTGGCCTGCCGCCTGGATGACCAACGCCAGTTTGCCGCAGCCGGCGATGAGGCGGACGAAGGTTGGGCGTTTGAGAGCCGGCTCTATGCGGTGAACACGGAAGGGACGGCGCTGCAAACGCAAGCGCGCTCCCGCGTGGAAGATGACCACGGCACGCTGACATCCATACGCCTGGCCAGTGCGGATGGCCGCTCGGGGCCCGTTGAGATGCTGGTATCCTTCTGACGATGAACGTCCTGCAGCGCCGAAGCCACCGTCACCTTGCCAGCTACCTCCTCCTGCTAAGCCTCATTGCCCCCTGGGCTCCTGCCGCTGCCGGTGTGTTCTCCGTGACACCCGTGCGGCTTTACATGACACCCCGTGACCGGGCCATCGCCGTGACACTTACCAACGAAGCCGATACCGAAGTCGTGCTGCAGGCCGACATCAATACCTGGAGCCAAAAGCCGGATGGCTCCGATGAGCTGGTGCTCACCGAAGACCTGATTCTGGCCCCTCCCATCATCAAACTGGCCCCCAAAGCCAGGCAGGTGGTGCGGCTGGCCTTGCTGAAACCAGCCGACGCAAGCCGGCAGCTGACCTACCGCATGATCATCCGCGAAGTGCCTGAAGCCCTGCCCGCGTCGGGCATTCAGGTTCCCATTGCCCTGGCCCTGAGCATGCCCGTCTTTATCACGCCCCCCGCCGCCAAGCGCCAGATGAACTGCAATGCCGGCCGCTCGGATGCCAGGACCGTCAGCCTGCAGTGCAGCAACACCGGCACCGCGTACGCACAGATTCGCGAGGCTGCGGTCATGCGCGGCGAACAGGCGCTGGCCCGCTTTGAAGGCGGCAGCTACATCCTGCCTGGCGCCAGCAAAACCATCAGCCTGCGGAGCGAGACAGCCGTCGCCGCGGGCCCGGCGCAGCTGGTCGTGACGTTCGATGACGGACAGAGCCTGACCACCAGCATCACGCTGCCCTGATTCAGCAACGTATGACAAGGAGGCGTTGCCGGCTTTTACATGTGCGCGCCTGGGCCTTTGTCACGGCGGGTCTCTGCGCGGGCGCCGCCGCACAAGTCCAAAGCACGCCGCCGGCCAACGTGCCGGCCAATGCCCGCTCAGCCAATGACCGGCTGCTGCCGCTGGAAGTGTTCATCAACAACACCAAAGGCGGCGTCTGGACCCTGCTCGAGCGCAACGGCATTTTGTATGCGCCGTCAGACGCCTTTGACGAGTGGCGCCTGAACCACCAGCCCAGCGCCCAGGACATCCAGTTTCAGGGCCAGCAGTGGTACCCGCTTTCGGCCATCCCGGGGTTTGAGGCACGGCTCAACTTTGCCACCCAGTCGGTTGATCTGGTGTTTTCGCCGGCGGCCTTCAACGCCGTGCGCCTGACGCAGGAAGCCGCACTGCGCCCCCCGCTGTCGCCCACCATTCCCGCCGTCTTTGCCAACTACGACCTGAACTACACCACCAGCCGCAGCCGCGTCACGGGCAGCGATGACTTGCGCGCCAAGGACCTGGGCGCTTTGACGGAGCTGGGGTTTTCGGGGCAATGGGGCCTGGTGACCAGCAGCTATGTCGGCCGCAACCTGGTCAGCCAGGATCCCACGCTCAATGCCTCGTGGCGGCGGCTGGAGACCACCTACACCCGGAACTTCCTGGACAGCAACAGCACGCTGCGACTCGGTGACAGCACGACGCGCACGGGCATCTCGGGCCGCTCCGTTTATTTTGGCGGCTTTCAGTTCGCCAAGAATTTTGCCCTGCAGCCGGGGTTTGTGACGCAGCCCATTCCCACCGTCACGGGATTGTCTGCCGCGCCCAGCACGGTGGAGCTGTATGTCAATGATGCGCTCCGGCAAACCTCCCGCGTGCCCTCGGGGCCGTTCAGCATTGACAACTTCCCGGCGCTGACGGGCGCCGGCGAAGCCCGGGTCGTGGTGCGCGACATCCTGGGCCGCGAAACCGTCATCACCCAATCGTTTTTCAGCAATGCCAATCTGCTGGAAGAAAACCTGACCGACTGGAGCTTCGAGCTGGGGGCCATCCGCAACAACCTGGGCACTGACAATGCCAACTACGGCCCGCGCTTCATCGCCGGCCTCTGGCGCAAGGGCCTGAGCAAGAGCCTGACGGTGGAAGGCAACGGCGAGTGGTCCTCTTCGCTGAGCCGTGCCGGCGCGGGTGTCAGTTATGCGCTGCCGTTCCAGATGCTCGGGCAAACCGCGCTGGCGGTCAGCCGCAGCGACACGGGGGGCAATGGCCGCAACTGGCTGGTCGGCGTGGAGCGCAGCGGCCTGCGCCACGGTGTCTCCCTGAGTGCGCAGGGTGCGTCGCGCGGCTACCGGCAGCTCGGTATTGACACCACATCGCCCCGCCTGCAGACCACCGCCAGCTACAGCTACAGCAGTGACCAGTTCGGGGCGCTCAACCTGAGCTATGCCGGCTTTGACAATTACGAGCTGGGCAAGCTCAACACCCTGAGTCTGAGCTACACCATACGGCTGGGACAGCGCAGCGCCCTGACGCTGAGCGCCACCCGGCTCAGCGGCGTGTCTTCCGGCAATTCGCTCGGGGCATTCCTGATCGTGCCGCTGGACAACCGCATCACGATCGCCTCCGGTGCGACCCGCCGAAGCGGCAGCACCGACAGCTACGTAAACGCCAGCCACGCCCTCAGCGCTGAAACCGGCTGGGGCTGGCGAACCGCGCTGGGTTCGCGCGCCGACGGTGGCTACGCCGAGGGCGGCGCTTATTACCAGGGTACCAAAGGACTGTTCTCGGCCGACGTCAGCGGCGCAAAAAACCAGCAGAACCTGCGCCTGGGCCTGCTCGGCGGCGTCGTGATGGCCGATGGCCAGGTCTTCGCCACGCGCCGCGTGCAGGACAGCTTTGCCATTGTCGAGGTGCCGGGCTATGCAGATGTGGGCGTGGGCTTTCAGGGCAGCACGCTGACCCGCACCGACAGCAGCGGTGTGGCGCTGCTGCCCCGCCTGCTGCCCTTCCAGCGCAACAGCGTGCGGCTCGATCCGACCGAACTGCCGATCAGCGCCGAGCTGGACTCGATTGAACAGGAAGCCGTGCCGGCCCTGCGCAGCGCCGTCAAGATCACCTTCCCCGTGCGGTCCGGCCGGGGCGCCCTGATCCGCATTGAACTGGACGACGGTGAACCTGCGCCCGCCGGCGCCGAAGTCGAACTGGTGGGCGACAAAAAGGAATTCTTTGTCGCGCGGCGCGGAGAGGCTTTTGTCACCGGCCTGCAGGCCAGCAACCGCCTGCGCCTGAAATGGAACGGCGCCAGCTGTACCTTTGAGGTGACCTTGCCACCCGGCAATCTGGAAGACATCACCCGGGTGGGCCCCGTCCGCTGCATCGGCGTCAAACGATGAGGCGCCTCCGCAGGGCTGCGTCCGGAAAACTGCGCCAGGCGGCGCAACGGGGCGCGCGCCGTGATAATCCGCGAACAGCGCTTGCAGTTACCCCGCGCATTGAGGCTTTTGTCACGAGTTGCCCAACCATCTGCGCCCGGGTCACGCTGGAAATGGACCGAAACCGCCCCTCTCGTAACATAATGTTACCCATCATGTTTGTGATGTGTAAAAAAGTTTTCGAAGCAACAGCCCGCGATGCCGTGCGGGGTCGGGGAGTGCTGCGGTGACTCTGCGTCATGTCCTGCTGGCGGCCGTCACGGCCTGGGCCGCATTCCTCGCCGCGGGCAGTGCCCACGCAACGATCATTTGCAGTATTACCTCGGCCAGGGGATTCACCTCGGTCTATGACCCCATCTCGACAGTGCCAAACGACAATGTGTCGAGTGTGTCCATCAACTGCTCGCGTGTATCCGGCGACCCTGGCACGACCACCTATTCGCTGGCGGTCACCAATGGGCTCTACCCCAACGGCCAGAACAACCGGGCCCGCTACCTTACGAACAACTACATCAAATACGACGTCTACAAGGATGCCGCCTATTCGAGCCGCTGGGGAGCCTCAGGCGGCTCGCCGATCACGGGAACGCTCAATTTCGGCAGCGGCACATCCGCCTCGCTGACCCTTCCCTACTACAACCGGGTGGGCGCACTGCAGTCAGCCGTGGTGGGGGATTACACCGACACCATGACCACAACACTCACCTATTCGGTGACATCGGTGCTCAACGCAACAGCCACACCCGCCCCCATGCCGGTGACCATCACCACCAATCCGCAATGCCAGTTCAGCACACCGCCTGGCACCATGAGTCTCAGTTACACCTCGTTCCAGGCGACGGCCGCGACAGGCAGTACACAGTTCGCCACGCGCTGCACCTCCGGCCTCCCCTACACCATGAGCCTGGGCGCCACCAGTGGCACGCTGATGGGCCTGAACTACAGCCTGTCACTGAGCGCCGCCAGCGGCACAGGCACCGGTGCGGCCCAGACCTACTCGGTCAACGGCAGCATCGCGGCCAACCAGGTGGGCGTCTGCGCCACCTCGGCCTGCGCGGCCTCCGCCCCCCAAACCATCACCATCAGCTACTGAGCCGCTGCGCCGGCTGCGGGTTGGCGCGGCAATGGCACCAGCTGTCTTCCTCCGCGCATCAGCCTGCCTGGACACGGCCAGTATCGGGATCACGGCCCCTCACCCCCCGTACACGTCCGCACCTGAGGCCAGCAGGGTATTCTCGGCCGACCCCGTGAGTCCAGTAGGGCGACGGGCATACCGCCAATTCGTGGACCGCCCTGCTGAAGTCCGCTCCCAGCCATGTCAAACAAACATCAATAGCTATTATTTTTATAGCATTCAAGTCATCATTTGAGTCTGCCTGAACCCATCTCTCAACAATCCAGGCTCAATCCAGAGAAACTCGGCAGGCAAGCCTCCCGGCCGGCTCAGCTTCCCGATGCGTGTGGTGTTAGCAGCCTCGTTATAGGCATGTCGATAATTGACAAATTCGATGAGAAAACCGATGAGCTATCCAGTAAAAAGGCAAATCATCAGAATTTCGCCAATTTTCGTGAAAATTCACACGAATACACCAAAATGACAACTTGAAATAGATATTGCTCAAATTTATCAATTTAATTAGAATTGAGGCACTTATTGATAGTTTCCGGGAGTCAGTGCCATGCGAACCTTCACAGCCGCCTTTGCCGTTTTGACCCTCCAGTGCCTGCTGGCGCTGTTCAGCCCGGCCCACGCGCAAAGCAGCAGTTCCGGCACTTTCGGCGTCACCATTGTGTTGCGCACCTTCAGCGAAGCAGCCACTGCCGACCATCGCTGCACCCACCGCGGGCAGGCCGAAGGACAAGCCGGCACCCTGCGCATCAGCTGCCCGGCCACCGTGGATGTGCAGGCCATTGCCAGCGCCTCGACCCGCAAAACAGGTCAATATCCCCACATGAATGCCATGGCCGACCAGGCAGAACGGACGCAGCTTGCGCTCGTTGCCGGCCAGCCCATGAACTCCCCAAACCCGGTCGAACTGACCATTTCCTGGTGATCCACTGAAACGCCTGCCGCCATGCGCCCCCTTGGTGGGGCCTTGACGCGCCATCGCCATCAAGCGCGGATGCGGCCGCTACGATTGGCGTTGCTCTTGCTGCTCGGTCTGCTCGATGCAGTAGGCAAACAGGGCATCCAGCTCCCCGGACTTGTCAAACACGGCATCGGCGCCAAGCGCCGCAGCCTGTCTGCGGATTTCGGGGGTAGCGTAGTTGGTCAGCATGACCACCTTCTGGTACGCCTCCCGCTTGCGGCAGCCCTCCAGCACACCGAGACCGCTGCCCTCTTTCAAAAACAGGTCGACGATCGCCAGGTGCCAATCACCGTTGTGCGAGGTGAGCCAGCGGTGGGCCTCCTCCTCGGTGGCACCCGAACCGGTGACCTTGACCGCGCATATTTCCTGCAGCGTCTCGACCAGGTTCTCAAGGACGGTCTCGTTGTCTTCCGCCAGATAGGTGATGAGTTGCATGGTGAGCACAGGTGAGGGAAGCAGTGGGATGAGCGTGGGTGGAAGTGGAAGTGGAAGTGGAAGTGGAAGTGGAGGTGGAGGTTGGGAGGATTTGGCGACATGGCCGGTCTGCCGCACATTAGGGATCTACGGGGATCTGTAGGGATCTGTAGGGATCTGTGGAACATGGCCAGGCCCTTAAAGACACTTTAGGCCGGGTCAGGGAAAAGGTTGCCAGCCATTGGCCCCCATTGCCGTAGGACAGAGTGGGACTCTCCCGCACGACCCAATGCAATGGCAGGGGCGCTGGCGGCGTTCCTGCCGAGCGAACGACCGCTGCCGACCATCGCCCCGTGTCACCACCCCAGGCCCGAAGGGAAAAGGCTAGAAAGATTCGTGCGCAGCCAGGTAGCGCCACTGGCCTACCGGCAAATGGCCAAGGTTGACCCTGCCAATTCGCACGCGCTTCAGCCCGGTTACAAACAGTCCCACCTGCTCGCACATGCGGCGAATCTGGCGCTTCTTGCCTTCCTTGAGCACAAACCGCAGCTGCTCGGGGTTTTGCCAGTCCACCTGCGCTGTGCGCAAGGGCTGTCCGTCGAGGCTCAGGCCGTGGCGCAGCAAGGCCAGCTTTTCACGCGGAAACACCGCCTGCACGTTGGTGGTTTCGGCGCCGTAGCTCACCCGCACCAGGTATTCTTTTTCTATCTCCGAGTTTTCGCCGATGAGCTGACGCGCCACGCGTCCGTCCTGCGTCAGCACCAGCAAGCCAATGGAGTCAATGTCCAGGCGCCCGGCCGGTGCCAGGCCACGCAACTGCTCGGGGCCCCAGCGCATGCGGCTGTTGCACTCGCGCCAGCGGTTTTGCGGCTGCACCAGCGTCACGGCGGGTTCATGGCCGTCTTCAGCCTGGCCGCTGACATAGCCAACGGGCTTGTTGATCAGGATGGTGACCTGCTGGCGCTGCTGCTGCTCGGCCTGGCGATCAACTTCGATGCGCGCGTCAGGGGCCACCGGCTGGCCCATCACGGCGGGCGCGCCATTCACCCGCACCCAGCCGCGGGCAATCCAGTCGTCGGCTTCGCGCCGTGAGCACAGGCCCAACTCGGCCATGCGTTTGTTCAGCCGCACGGTGGACGGCGCGGGGGCAGCAGAGGCGGAGACGGGGGCGGCGGCCTTCGGGATACGCACTGCCGCGCTGCTCGGCCGGGGCCCTGTTCCGGGTTTGGATGGATCTTGCATTTGCTATTTATTTTATAGCTTACCGGGCTCTTGCATAAAGGGCCGCATTTACTTCTTGTCGGGGACGATACTCGAGCGCAAAGCGGGAAGATCCAGCACGCGCAGGCCGCCGTATTCGACACGGATGAAGCCTTGCGCCTGCAAGGCGGTCAGCGCTTCGTTGACGCGCTGGCGTGACAGGCCGACCAGGTAGGCCAGCTCTTGCTGTGTGATCCGCAGAATTTCGCCCACGCCCGGGTACAGCACCGGATTGAACAGCGCGGCGAGACTGCGCGCCACGCGCACGTCCGGGTTGTTCATGCGGTCAATTTCACGCGCGGCGATGAACTGGCCCAGCCGTTCGTTGAGCTGGTTCATCACAAAACGGTTAAAGCCGATGGAATGGTCCAGCAGCCAGTGAAAGGTGTCGACCGGCAGGCCTGCCACCACGCTTTTACGCAGCGCCTGGATGTTGTAGCGGTAGGGCTCGCGCTTGAGCGTCGTGCCCTCGCCAAACCAGCCGCCTGGCGGCAACCCGGCGAAGGTCATGGTCTGGCCCTGGGCGTTGTCGCTGCTCATCTTGAGCAGGCCCTCGACCACGCCAAACCAGTAGGTCACCGGCTTGCCTATGCGGCAGACATAGTCACCCGGATACGCCTCGCCCACCCGAAGCTCGGCCACGGCACGCTCGCGCTCGGCAGGCAGCAACAGGCGCAGCCAGGGAATGCTTTGCAGTTCGTCCGGGGTGGGCGTCCTGCGGCGCTGGTGCAGGGTCAGGTCAGTGGACATGGTTCGCAAGAAGTACCGGATCGGGCGAGGGATCGTCCTGGGGCTCCGGGCACACCCCAGTAGGACTTACCCGCAAATTGTCGTCGCAATGACACCATGACGTCAAATGCAGTCCTACTATCCGATTCACATCAGCGGCCCTCCCGACAACAGGCTGCGCTACAAAAGAGAGAGACAAGGAACCGGAATGCAGACCACGTTCCCACGATTGCTGCTCAAACATGCCGCCGAGCGCCCCGGCGCCGCGGCCATGCGCGAGAAAGAATATGGCATCTGGCAGGCGCACAGCTGGGCCGGCATGGCCGGGCTGGTCGAGCGCATCGCGTGCGGCCTGCACGAGGCCGGCCTGGCGCGCGGCGAACACATGGCCCTGATAGGTGCCAACCGGCCGCGCCTGTATGCCACCATGCTGGCCGTGCAATCGCTGGGAGCCATCCCGATCCCGCTGTACCAGGATGCCGTGGGCGCCGAGTGCGTCTTCCCCATCACCAATGCCGATGTACGGTTTGCCATGGTGGAAGACCAGGAGCAGGTCGACAAGCTGCTGGAAATCCGTGACCGCTGCCCGGACCTGGCCCATATCATTTTTGACGACCCGCGCGGCCTGCGCAATTACGAAGAGCCCGGCCTGGTGTCGCTGGACCGGCTGATGGAGTCCGGCAAGGCCTTTGCCGCCCGCCAGCCCGCCTGGTTCAGGGCGGAAGTGGACAAAGGCCGCCCGGACGACGTGGCCGCCATGTTTTTCACCTCGGGCACCACTGGCAATCCCAAGGGCGTGGTGCACACGCACGCGACCTTGCTCGACCGCGCGCAGGCCGGCGCGGAATTTGACAGGCTCACATCCAGCGAGGAAGTGCTGGCCTACCTGCCGCCAGCGTGGATTGGCCAGAACATCTTCAGCTATGCACAGTGGCTGGCCTGCGGCTATGTGGTGAACTGCCCCGAAAGCGCCAGCACGGTGATGATTGACCTCAAGGAGGTCGGACCGACCTACTACTTTGCCCCTCCGCGGGTGTTTGAAGGCATGCTCACCACGGTCATGATCCGCATGGAGGACGCCGGGCGCCTCAAGCGCGGCATGTTCAATTACTTCATGGGGGTGGCGCGGCAAGTGGGCCCCGCCCGCATGGACGGCAAGCCGGTCAGTTTCGTCCAGACCCTGCTTTACGGCCTGGGCAACCTGATGGTCTACGGGCCCCTGCGCAACAACCTGGGCTTTTCGCGCGTGCGGGTGGCCTACACCGCCGGCGAAGCGATTGGGCCGGACCTCTTTACTTTTTACCGCTCCATCGGCATCAACCTCAAGCAGCTCTACGGCTCCACGGAAACCGCCGTGTTCGTCTGCCTGCAGCCCGACCACGAAGCGCGGGCCGACACGGTCGGCGTGCCGATCCAGGGCGTGCAAATCCGGGTGGCCGACAACGGCGAGGTCCTGGTCAAGTCGGCCGGCCTGCTCAAGGAATACTACAAAAACCCGGCGGCCACGGCCGAGGTGCTGACGGCCGACGGCTGGTACCACACCAGCGACGCCGGATTTCTGGATGCCAGCGGTCACCTGAAAATCATTGACCGGGTGAAAGACGTGGGCCGCATCAAGGGCGGCGCCAGTGACGGCGCCCTGTTCGCCCCCAAATACGTGGAAAACAAGCTCAAGTTTTTCTCGCACATCAAGGAAGTCGTGGCCTATGGCGATGGCCGTGAAAAAGTCTGCGTGATGATCAACATCGACTTCGAAGCGGTCGGCAACTGGGCCGAGCGGCGCAACCTGCCTTATGCGGGCTACACCGACCTGGCGCAAAAACCGGAGGTCTACCAGCTCATCAAGGAATGCGTCGAGAAGGTCAATGCCGACCTCAGCGCCGACGCGCTGCTGGCCGGCTCGCAGATCAGCCGCTTCCTGGTGCTGCACAAGGAACTCGATGCCGACGACGGCGAACTGACACGGACCAACAAGGTGCGCCGCGGCTTCATCGCCGAGAAATACCAGCCGCTGGTGGATGCCCTGTACGGCGGCAAGACCGAGCAGTTCATTGAAACCGTGGTGAAGTTTGAAGACGGCCGCAGCGGCAGCGTGAGCGCGACCCTGAAGATTGCGGACACGAAAACATTTGCACCTGTGAAGGCGGTAGCATGAGCACCATTTCCTTGCGGACCGACCCTGTTGAGCTCATCGAGCCGGCCACCGCGGCGCGGCTCGTTGAACAGGGCAGCGTCAACCAGCCGATCAGCACGGTCAAGAAAATCGGCGAAGTCATTCTTGACGTCAGCAACATCTCCCTGAGCTTCGGCGGCGTCAAGGCGCTGTCCGATATTTCCTTCAATGTGAAGGAGCACGAGATCCGCGCCATCATCGGCCCCAACGGCGCCGGCAAGAGCTCCATGCTCAACTGCATCAACGGCGTCTATTCGCCCCAGCAGGGAGCCATCACCTTTCGCGGCCAGACCTTCAGGCACATGAACAGCCACCAGGTCGCGGTGATGGGTGTGGCCCGCACCTTCCAGAACCTGGCGCTGTTCAAGGGCATGAGCGTGCTGGACAACATCATGTCGGGCCGCAACCTCAAGATCAAAAGCAACCTGCTGCTGCAGGCGCTGCGGATTGGGCCGGCCGAAAAAGAGGAAATCATGCACCGCGAGGCGGTCGAGAAAATCATCGACTTTCTCGAGATCCAGGCCTTTCGCAAAACACCGGTCGGCCAGCTGCCCTACGGACTGCAAAAACGCGTCGACCTGGGCCGGGCGCTCGCCATGGAGCCGCAGGTCCTGCTGCTTGACGAGCCCATGGCCGGCATGAACGTCGAGGAAAAGCAGGACATGTGCCGTTTCGTGCTCGACGTGAACGATGAATTTGGCACCACCGTCGTGCTGATCGAGCACGACATGGGCGTGGTGATGGACATTTCCGACCGCGTGGTGGTGCTGGACTACGGCAAGAAGATCGGCGACGGCACCCCCGATGAAGTACGCAACAACCCCGACGTGATCCGGGCTTACCTGGGAACGGAGCACTGATGGAAATGGCACACCCCTGTTGCGGGCTCGCTGCGCGTAGCCGCCTCTCCCCTTGCAGGGGACGCCGCTTGCAGCCCGGCAAAGCCGGTTCTGCGGCGGCCGCTGATGTGAGCACAACGCCGCACGCCTTCGCTCAAAGCTTGCGAGCCCCCATACCGACCTTCCCCCAAAGGCGGGAAGCGATAAAACCACGTGGCAGCGCCACATTACACGGGTATCGAGATGGCTTTTTTTCTTGAGACACTCTTTGGCGGCCTGATGGCCGGCATGCTCTATTCGCTGGTGGCGCTGGGCTTTGTGCTGATCTTCAAGGCCTCGGGCGTCTTCAACTTCGCGCAGGGCGCCATGGTGCTGTTTGCTGCCCTGGCCATGGCCAGATTCTCCGAATGGATCCCGCAGTGGACGGGCATCAACAACCTCATCGTCGCCAACCTGGCCGCCTTCGTGATCGCCGGCATCATCATGTTCGCGGTGGCCTGGCTGATCGAGCGACTGGTGCTGCGCCACCTGGTCAACCAGGAGGGTGCGACGCTGCTGATGGCCACGCTGGGCATCACCTACTTCATGGAAGGCCTGGGCCAGACCCTGTTTGGCAGCAACATCTACAAGATCGACATCGGCATGCCCAAGGAGCCGATCTTCGTCGCCGACGGCATGTTTCCGGGCGGCATCCTGATCAACAAGGAAGACCTGATTGCTGCCGCGATTGCCGCGGCACTGGTCGCGCTGCTGAGCATCTTTTTCCAGAAAACCGCAACGGGCCGCGCCCTGCGCGCGGTGGCCGACGACCACCAGGCCGCGCAGTCCATCGGCATTCCGCTGAACCGCATCTGGGTCATCGTCTGGTGCGTCGCCGGTGTGGTGGCGCTGGTGGCCGGGATGATCTGGGGCAGCAAGCTGGGTGTCCAGTTCTCGCTCACCACCGTAGCGCTGCGCGCCTTGCCCGTGGTGATTCTCGGCGGCCTGACCTCGGTGCCGGGCGCCATCATCGGCGGGCTGATCATCGGTGTCGGTGAAAAGCTGTCCGAGGTGTACCTCGGCCCCTATGTCGGCGGCGGCATCGAGATCTGGTTTGCCTATGTGCTGGCGCTCGGATTCCTGCTGTTCAGGCCGCAGGGATTGTTCGGGGAAAAAATAATCGATCGCGTGTAGATGACAGCCCCCACGCTTTTCACTTCGTGTAATGCGCTGCCCCCCGGGGGGGCCGCTGCGCCTGCGGCCCCTGCTGCACGGGGCAAAACCCGACGCGAAACTTCTTTCATTGCGATCTAACAGCGGCTCATCCTTATGCTCTACAGAGAAAACGGCCAATTCAAGACGACCTACCGGGCGGACCAGCAGATCTTCCCCATCCTGCAGGACCGCGTGGTGGTGGGCCTGTTCCTGATTTTCGCTTTTGCAGCGGTGCCCATGCTGGCCAGCGACTATCTCTTTCGCGCCATCCTCATTCCTTTCCTGATCATTGCGCTGGCCGCACTGGGCGTGAACATCCTGGTGGGCTATTGCGGGCAAATTTCACTGGGCTCCGGCGCCTTCATGGCGGTGGGCGCGTATGGCGCCTACAACTTCTTTGTGCGCATTCCGGGCATGCCGCTGATCCCGGCAGTGATTCTGGGCGGGCTGTGCGCCACGGTATTCGGCATTCTGTTCGGGCTGCCCAGCCTGCGGGTCAAAGGCCTGTACCTGGCGGTGGCAACGCTGGCCGCACAGTTCTTCGCGGACTGGATGTTCCTGCGCATCAAGTGGTTCACCAACGATTCCCCTTCGGGGTCGGTGTCCGTCTCCAACCTGCAGGTGTTCGGCTTCCCGATTGAAAGCGCCCACAGCAAGTACTGGCTGTGCCTGTCTATTCTGGTGGTGATGGCGCTGCTGGCCAAAAACCTGGTGCGCGGCGCCATCGGGCGGGAGTGGATGGCGATCCGCGACATGGACGTGGCGGCGGCCGTCATCGGTATCCGCCCCATGTACGCCAAGCTCAGCGCCTTTGCGGTGAGCTCCTTCATCATCGGCATGGCTGGCGCACTGTGGGGCTTTGTCTACCTGGGCGCCTGGGAGCCTGCCGCGTTTTCGGTGGACCAGTCCTTCCGGCTTCTCTTCATGGTGATCATCGGCGGCATGGGCTCCATCCTGGGCGGCTTTCTGGGGGCGGCCTTCATCACCGTCCTGCCGATCGCGCTGAACCAGTTCCTGCCGGTACTCGCGCAGCTGTTCGGATTCGAAATTTCAACCGTGGGCATTTCGCATGCCGAGCTGATGATTTTTGGCGGGCTGATCGTCTGGTTCCTGATCGTGGAGCCGCACGGCCTGGCCAGGCTCTGGGCGATCGGCAAGCAGAAGTTGCGGCTGTGGCCCTTTCCGCATTAGGACCGGGATGGGCTGGAGGCCACGCATGTAACGGATGCTTTTTGGTTTCTTTGGTCTTTTTGGTAATTGACCGTTGGCCGGAATATCGGTTTTCAGGTTCAGGTTCAGGTTTTCAGGTGCCTTGTTTTTAATTATTAGGAGACAACATGAAGGTTCGTAATTTGATTCTCGCCGTGGCGGCAGTCGCTGCCGGCGCTTCGTCCCTGGTGTCCACCGGTGCGCTGGCCCAGGCCAAGGAGCAGTTCATACCGGTGCTGTCCTACCGCACGGGGCCGTTCGCGCCCAACGGCGCGCCCTGGGCCAACGGCTATGTCGACTACCTCAAGCTGGTCAATGCCCGCGGCGGCCTCAATGGCGTCAAGCTCTCGTTTGAAGAGTGCGAAACCGGCTACGACACGGCCCGCAGCGTGGAGTGCTATGAGCGCCTGAAAGGCAAGAACGGCGGCGCCACGCTGGTGCAGCCGCTGTCTACCGGCGCCACCTTCGCCATCACCGAAAAGGCGCCGACCGACAAGATTTCCGTGGTCACCGTGGGCTATGGCCGCAGTGAAAGCGCCGATGGCTCGGTCTTCAAATGGAATTTCCCGCTGGCAGGCACCTACTGGGTCGCATCCGACACCATCCTGCAGGCGATCGGCAAAAAAGAAGGCGGCCTGGACAAACTCAAGGGCAAGAAAATCGCGCTGGTCTACCACGACAGCCCGTATGGCAAGGAGCCGATTGCCCTGCTGCAGGAGCGCAGCAAACAGCTCGGCTTTGACTTGCAGTTGCTGCCCGTCACCGCGCCCGGCGTAGAGCAAAAAGCCACCTGGCTGCAAATCCGGCAGGCCCGGCCTGACTACACCTTGCTGTGGGGCTGGGGCGTGATGAACTCCACCGCCATCAAGGAAGCCCAGGCCACGGGCTACCCGCGCGAGAAGATGTACGGCGTGTGGTGGGCCGGCGCCGAACCCGACGTGAAGGACGTGGCGGATGGCGCCAAAGGCTACAACGCGGTGACCATGCAGCATGGCGCAGAACCCCAGTCCAAGGTGGTCAAGGATGTGCTGACCCTGGTGCATGACAAAGGCCAGGGCACAGGCCCGAAAGACGAAGTCGGCCAGGTGCTCTACATACGCGGCGCGATGAGCGCCATGCTGGGCGTGGAAGGCATACGCGCCGCCCAGGACCGCTTCGGCAAGGGCAAGGTCATGACCGGGGAGCAGGTCCGCTGGGGCCTGGAAAACCTCAACCTGACGCAGGCCAAACTGGACGCGCTGGGTTTTGCCGGCGTGATGCGCCCCATCAGCACCTCGTGCAGCGACCACATGGGTGCCGCCTGGGCCCGCATCCACACCTGGGACGGCAAGCAGTGGAAATTCACCTCCGACTGGCTGCAGGCCGACGAGCAGATCATCAAGCCGCTGGTGAAGTCCACCGCCGCCCGATACGCCACCGAGAAGAAGCTGACAGCGCGCACACCGGCTGATTGCCAGTCCTGATGTAAGCCTGTCAGGTCGGGGGTTTCAGGTGTCATTGCGGACTCGATCCGCAATGACAGCCGGAATAGCCCGCAATGACAGGCCAACCGGCAGCATTGCGCGCAGCGCTGCCGATTGGTAAAGGCAAAACTTATGGACCCCAACAACATCGTTCTCAACGTCAACGGCATCGAGGTCATCTACAACCACGTGATCCTGGTGCTCAAGGGCGTGTCGCTGCAGGTACCCCAGGGCCGCATCGTTGCCATTCTGGGCGGCAACGGCGCGGGCAAGACCACGACCCTGCGCGCGATTTCCAACCTCCTCAAAGGGGAACGGGGAGAAGTCACCAAGGGCTCGATCGAGCTGCGCGGCGAGCGCATTGAAAACCTCTCGACCTCCGACCTGGTGCAACGCGGCGTGGTGCAGGTCATGGAAGGCCGGCACTGCTTCGCCCACCTGACCATCGAAGAGAACCTGCTGACCGGCGGCTACACCCGCAAGAGCAAGGCCGAAGTGGCCGCCAACCTGGAAAAGGTCTACAACTACTTTCCGCGCCTGAAAACACGGCGGACGTCGCAGGCCGCATACACCTCCGGTGGCGAGCAGCAGATGTGCGCGATTGGCCGGGCCTTGATGGCCAGCCCCTCCGTGGTGCTGCTGGACGAGCCGTCGATGGGGTTGGCGCCGCAGATTGTGGAAGAGGTGTTCAACATCGTCAAAGACCTCAACCAGAAGGAAAAGGTCACCTTCCTGCTGGCTGAGCAAAACACCAACATGGCGCTGAAATATGCCGACTACGGCTACATCATGGAAAGCGGCCGCGTGGTGATGGACGGGCTCGCGGCCGACCTGGCCAACAACGAGGACGTCAAGGAGTTTTACCTCGGCGTGGGCGGCGGTGAACGCAAAAGTTTCAAGGACGTCAAGAGCTACAAGCGCCGCAAACGCTGGCTGGCCTGATATGGCCCCCACGCTCCCCACGTCGTGTGGTTCGCTGCCCCCCGAGGGGGCGCCCCGCCTGCGGCCCGGCAAAGCCGGTTCCGCGGCTTGGACTGGCCCACGCAGGACTTGCTGCGGGCCGCTTTGCCGGGCGAAAAACTCCGCCCGGCCACAGGATTCGGAAGATCTCAAATGACAACACATTACGACACCCTGGAAGTGCAAAGCCCTTCGCAACGCGAAGCCGCCCTGATGGCCGCGCTGCCGCAGCAGGTCGCGCATGCGCAAGCGCATGCCCCGGCCTTTTCTGGGATTTTGCGGGGGGTCGATGCCAGCACCGTCACCTCTCGCGCCGCGCTGGCGCGCCTGCCGGTGACCCGCAAGCACGAGTTGCTGGCGCTGCAGCAGGCCGAACGCCTGGCTACCGGCAGCGGGGACCCCTTTGGCGGCTTCAGTGCGCTGCGCTATGGCCCTCACATGCCGCACGCGTTTGCCAGCCCCGGCACGATTTACGAACCCGAAGGTACGCGCAAGGACTACTGGCGCCTGGCACGCGCCCTGTTTGCCGCCGGGTTTCGCCCCGGCGAGCTGATTCATAACTGCTTCAGCTACCACTTTGTACCGGCAGGCTCCATGATGGAAACCGGCGCCCATGCCCTGGGCTGCACGGTGTTTCCGGGCGGCACCGGGCAAACCGAGCAGCAGGTGCAGGCCATGGCCGAATTAAAGCCGGCCGGGTATATCGGCACGCCGAGTTTTTTGAGAATCATTGTCGACAAGGCCGCCGAGATGGGCGTGGCGCTGCCCACCGTCACCAAGGCCCTGGTTTCGGCAGAGGCCTTTCCGCCCAGCCTGCGCGACTGGCTGGCCGGGCGCGGCATTGCCGGCTACCAGTGTTATGCGTCGGCGGACCTGGGCCTGATTGCCTATGAGACCGAGGCGCGTGAAGGCCTGGTACTCGATGAAGGCGTGATTGTGGAGATCGTGCGTCCCGGCACCGGTGACCCGGTGGCCGAAGGCGAGGTGGGCGAGCTCGTGGTGACCACACTGAACCCCGACTACCCCCTGATCCGCTTCGGCACCGGCGACCTATCGGCCGTGTTGCCGGGTACCTGCCCGACCGGGCGCACCAACACCCGCATCAAGGGCTGGATGGGCCGTGCGGACCAGACCGTGAAGGTGCGCGGCATGTTTGTGCACCCGGGCCAGATAGCCGCCATTACCCGGCGCTTTCCCGAGGTGGGCAAGGCCCGGCTGGTGGTCAATGGCGAGATGGCCAATGACAGCATGACGCTTCAGGTCGAGACCGCAGGGGGCGCGGCAGCGCATGCGGGGCTGGACCAGCGCATCGGCGAAGCCATACGCGATGTCACCAAGCTGCGCGGCACCGTGCAGTTGATGGTGCCCGGAAGCCTGCCGAACGACGGCAAGGTGATCGAGGACGCCCGCAGCTATCAATGAAATGAAGAATGGGAACAAGTGCCTGATAAAAAGGGTGGGGCCGTGGGGTTGGCCACTCTTTTTTTTACGAGGCACACGCCTTCCCCTAGCGGATTTTGCTTACGTAGTTTCCGCCGTCAATTGAGCGTTGGCCCCCCATAAACTTGAGGGCTCAATTTCAAAGGAGACACGCATGAAACGCCTGTTAGTCTTGGCCGTCGCAGCGACAGCCCTCTTCGCCAACGCCCAGACCTTCCCGGGCTCCAAGCCCATCAGCTTTGTGGTTCCTTTTGCGGCCGGTGGTCCCACCGATCGCGTGGCGCGCGACCTGGCCGAAGCCATGCGCAAATCCATGGGCGGCAGCGCCAATTTTGTGGTGGAAAACGTCAACGGTGCCGGCGGCACGATCGGCGCCACCAAGGTAGCCAAAGCCGCACCCGACGGCCACACGCTGCTGCTGCACCATATCGGCATGGCTGCAGCGCCAGGCCTGTATCGCAAGCTGCAATACAAACCGCTCGAAGACTTCGAGTACCTCGGCATGGTCAACGAAGTGCCGATGACGCTGATCGGCAAACCCCAGCTGGCGGCCAACAACTACCGCGACTTTGAAAACTACATTCGCGCCAACGCCGGCAAGCTTAATATCGCCCATGCCGGCCTGGGCTCGGCTTCTCATCTGTGCGGCCTGATGTGGCAGTCGGCCATCAAGGCCAGCGAGGCCATGACGACGATTCCCTTCGGCGGCACCGCGCCCGCCATGAATGCGCTGGTGGGCGGCCAGGTCGACCTGATGTGCGATCAGACCACCAACACCACGGGGCAGATCGAAGCCGGCCGCGTCAAGGCGTTTGCCGTGACGACCGCCAAGCCGCTGTCGGGCAACAAGCTGCTCAAGGACCTTCCCACGCTGCAGGACATGGGCCTGAAGGGCTTCGAGCTGACCATCTGGCATGGCCTGTACGCGCCCAAGGGCACGCCGCCTGCCGTGCTGGCCCAGCTCAACACCGCGCTCAAGCTGGCGCTGAAAGACCCTGACTTCATCAAGAAGCAGGAAGGCCTGGGCGCGATCGTCGTCGCCGACAATCGCGTTGAACCGGCGGCCCACAAGGCTTTCGTGGCAGGCCAGATCGCCAAAATCAAGCCGGTGATCGAAGCCGCCGGAAAGTTTGCCGACTGAGCATGCTGGGCATCGCCCTGTTTGCCAAGCCGCCGGTCAACCCCGGCGGCTTTTTTCATGCCCGGATCGTGCCCGGATTTACCCTCTTGAAGCGCCGGTGCCGGCGCGGTATCTTTGCTGGCTGCAGCGTGTACCAATCCACCGGAGACCGTCTTGAATTTTTCCTTTCAACGAAATCGGCGCCTTGCCCTCGTTAACGGCGCACTGTCGGCCATTGTTTTAATGGCGCCAGCTGTCTGGGCCCAGAGCACATGGCCGACCAAGCCGGTCAAGATCGTGGTGCCTTTCGCACCCGGCGGCACCACGGACATTCTGGCCCGAGCGATGGCGCCCGAGCTGTCCAAGGCCTTCGGCCAGCAGTTTGTGGTCGAGAACCGTGCCGGCGCCGGCGGCAACATTGGCGCCGACGCGGTGGCCAAGTCGGCGCCCGACGGCTACACGCTGCTGATGGGAACAGTCGGAACGCACGGCATCAACAAGTCGCTCTACAGCAAGATGGCCTTCGACCCGCAAAAGGACTTTGCGCCCATCACGCTGGTCGCGGGCGTGCCCAACGTGATGATCGTCAACGCCGAAAAAGCGCGGGCTGCCGGCATCAACACGGTGGCCGATTTCATCCGGGTCGCCAAGTCGAAGCCGGGCCAGTTCAACATGGCCTCCAGCGGCAACGGCACCTCCATCCATCTGGCCGGCGAGCTGTTCAAAACCATGAGCGGCACCTACATGACCCACTTCCCTTACACCGGCTCGGGTCCGGCGCTGCTGGCCATGGTGGGCGGCGACATGGATGTGATGTTCGACAACCTGCCGTCCTCCATGCAGCTGATCAAATCAGGAAAGCTCAAGGCGCTGGCGGTCACCAGCTCACAGCGCTCCGCAGCGCTGCCTGACGTGCCGACGGTGGAGCAGGCGGGAGGGCCCACGCTCAAAGGCTATGACGCGAGCTCGTGGTTTGGTTTGCTGGCGCCTGCGGGCACGCCGCCCGACATCGTCAACCGCATCCAGCAGGAAGTGGCCAAGTCGCTGAACACGCCAGCCATCAAGGAAAAGCTGCTGGCCCAGGGCGCGATTCCCGGTGGCAACGCACCCCAGCAGTTCACCGCCTTCATCAACGCCGAGCACAAGAAGTGGGCCCAGGTGGTGAAGGCTTCCGGCGCGCAAATCGACTGAGTTCCGGCCTGAAGTTCGAATCGAGTTTCGTACAGGGTCGGCGCGCGCAAAAAAGCCCCGTCACCGGGGCTTTTTTGCGGGAGGCCCCAGCGCAGGGCTGCAACACTCACCAACCCTTTACACGCCCCAGACCACTTCGTGGCCAGCCTTGTGGTTGCGCTCCAGCATGTCGATGAAAGGCAGGGCACGCTGATGCAGGCCCAGCCCATCGCCCGGCACGGTACCCACCTGCTCATCGCCCGCATACTCCAGCGCAATGGCCGCCTTAAGCGCCTCGATCGCGGCGGGCATCTCCTCGGGCAGGATGATGCCCTTGGGTCCGGCATCCTTGCCGATGATTTCAAGGACCCGGCGGCCATTGGCCTCCAGCATGATCACGTTGCCGGCATCTTTTGATTTGAATTTGTACAGCATGAAAGACTCCTCTGATAAATGGCACCTTCATTATGAGTAGCTTTTTGACCCCTGTCTGCAACGAGGGTTCACCTCTTTTTGCCGCATGCCTGAAATCTCCTGTCTCTTTTTTCCCCTGCCTACCCCCCGCTCTCCGCACCTCTTGCAGCCCCGGCGGAGCCCCTGCGCGGCATCCGGACGCACGGTAAAGCAAAATAGCCAGCATGTTCAATATCGCCACTGTTCAAAAATCCGCTGATCAGGCCCTTCGCCAGGATGGCCTGAGCCTGCTCTACCCGGCCGGGCTCATCGCCAGCCTGCATCTCGACGGCCCCGCATGGCTGCAGGGCTGGCATCAGCTGACCGACTCCTGGAACCGCCTGCCGCCCGACGCCCACCTCAAGGACGGCGGGCATTACCGCAGGCGCCGGCATGCCTGCTTTGTCCAGGAACTGCCCGGCGGCGTGCTCACGCAGGCGCCGCACCGCGCCCACTGGCAGCCCACCGACTACAACGCCTTGCACGGCGGCTTCGAGCGCTGGTTCGAGCCGGTGGAGCCGGCCGTGGCCGAGGCGCCTGCCTGGACGGATTTGCTGGTCAGCCTGGGCAAGCTGTTTGCCCAGGTCCGGCCGGTGCCGCGCTGGTACATCGAGGCCCACCAGTTCCGCATCGACACCGCCGGCGGCGTGGGGCGCCCCACGCCGGAAGGCGCGCACCGCGATGGCGTCGACTTCGTGGTGGTGCTGCTGGTGGCACGCCACGGCGTCAAGGGCGGCGAAACCCGCGTGTTTGACGCAAACGGCCCCGACGGCGTTCGCTTTGTCATGCAGGAGCCCCTGACCACCCTGCTGCTGGACGACGCACGCGTCATCCACGAAACCACGCCCATCCTGCCGGGCGATGGCCCCGCGGAAGACGGCTACCGGGATACGCTGGTGCTCACGTACCGGGCCGAAGGCTTTCAGGCACCCTGAAACGCCCCGACCGCCCCGGCGTCAGGGGCCCTGACCTCGTTTGCGGCTCGCTTGGCCTTTCCTGGCCTCCATTGGTTTTTTGCTGGCCGAAAAATACGCTGTGGCCGGCTGGTGAAAAACCGCTTGACGAATTTACTTTAAACCTAAACAATTAAGGTTGGATTAATCGAGCGAGAACACATTCATGCACATCCTTTGCCTTGGCGGCGGCCCCGCGGGTCTGTATTTCGCCCTGTTGATGAAGCTGCAGAACCCGGCACACCAGGTGACCGTGGTTGAACGCAACCGTCCCTTTGACACCTTTGGCTGGGGCGTGGTGCTGTCAGACCAGACGCTGGGCAATCTGCGCGTGGCCGACCCGGTCAGCGCGCAGCTGATCGGCGACGCCTTCAACCACTGGGACGATGTCGAGGTGTTCTTCAAGGGCCGCAGCGTGCGCTCGGGTGGCCATGGTTTTTGCGGCATCGGCCGCAAGCGCCTGCTCAACATCCTGCAGGATCGCTGCCTGGCGCTGGGCGTGGAACTGGTGTTTGAAACCGACGTGCAGGACGACCAGGCGATTGCCGCCCAGTACCACGCCGACCTGGTCATTGCCAGTGACGGGCTAAACAGCCGCATCCGCAACCGCTACGCCGAGGCCTTCCGGCCCGATGTCGAGCTGCGCGACTGCCGCTTTGTCTGGCTGGGCACGCACAAGACCTTCGACGCCTTCACCTTCGCCTTCGAGCAGACCGAGCATGGCTGGTTTGCCGCGCACGCCTACAAATTTGACGAGAACACCTCGACCTTCATCGTCGAGACCCCGGAAGCCGTCTGGAAGGCCCATGGCCTGGACCAGATGAGCCAGGAGGAAGGCATCGCCTTTTGCGAGCGGCTGTTTGCCAAATACCTCGGCGGAAACAGCTTGATCAACAACGCCACGCATGTGCGCGGCTCGGCCATCTGGATCCGGTTTCCGCGTGTGGTCTGCGAGCGCTGGGTGCACCACGAAACCATTGACGGCAAGCGCGTGCCGATTGTGCTGATGGGCGATGCGGCCCACACCGCGCACTTCTCGATCGGCAGCGGCACCAAGCTGGCGCTGGAAGACGCGATCGACCTGGCGAATGAATTCAGCGCGAGCACTGAGGAATTCAGCACCGGCCGCGGCATGAACGAGGTACTGCAGGCCTATGAGGCGCGGCGCAGCGTCGAGGTGCTGAAGATCCAGAACGCCGCACGCAACTCCACCGAGTGGTTCGAGAACGTCAACCGCTACAGCGGCATGCAGATCGAGCAGTTCGCCTATTCGCTGCTGACCCGCTCGCAGCGCATCAGCCACGAAAACCTGCGGCTGCGCGATGCGAAATGGATCGAAAGCTATGAAGCCTGGTTTTCGGGTGGGCGCACCGACGCCGGGCCACCCCAAGGCGGGGCAGCCCCCTCGGGGGGCAGCGCAGCAGGCAACGCCGCGAAGCGTGGGGGCCATCCCGTGCCGCCGATGCTGACGCCGTTCAAGGTGCGCGGCATCGAGCTCAAAAACCGCATTGTGTGCTCCCCGATGGCAACCTACAGCGCCATTGACGGCGTGCCGCAGGACTTCCACCTGGTGCACCTGGGCGCGCGCGCGCTCGGCGGCGCCGCCATGGTGATGGTGGAGATGACCAGCCCCAATCCCGAGGGCCGCATCACGCCGGCCTGCACCGGGCTGTGGAACGACGAGCAAACGGCTGCCTTCAAGCGGATTGTGGATTTCGTGCATGGCCAGAGCACGGCCAAAATCGGCCTGCAGCTCGGCCACAGCGGCCCCAAAGGCTCGACCCAGGTGGGCTGGGAAGAGATGGACGAACCGCTGCCCGCAGGGGGGGCGCATGCCAACTGGCCGGTGATGTCGGCCAGCGCCGTGCCCTATGGCGAACGCAACCAGACGCCGCAGGCCATGACGCACAGCCACATGGAAGCACTCAAGCAGCAGTTTGTGGACGCCACCCGGCGCGCCGCCGCCGCCGGCTTTGACTGGCTGGAGCTGCACTGCGCGCACGGCTACCTGCTGTCGGCCTTCATCACGCCGCTGACCAATCTGCGCAGCGACGAGTACGGCGGCAACATCGAGAACCGCTGCCGCTACCCGCTGGAGGTGTTTCGCGCCATGCGCGCGGTCTGGCCCGCGCACCTGCCCATGAGCGTGCGCATTTCCGCGCACGACTGGGCGCCAGGCGGCAACACGCCCGACGACGCGATCGTGGTGGCCCGGCTGTTCAAAGACGCGGGCTGCGATGTGATCGACGTGTCCTCGGGCCAGACCACGCGCCAGGCCAAACCGGTGTATGGCCGCATGTACCAGACGCCGTTTGCCGACCGCATCCGCAACGAGGTCGGCATACAGACCATTGCGGTCGGTGCGATTTCCGAAGTCGACCATGTCAACAGCATCATTGCCGCAGGCCGGGCCGACCTGTGCGCGCTGGCCCGCCCGCACCTGGCCGATCCGGCCTGGACGCTGCACGAGGCGGCCAAGCTGCAAAGCCGGGCCGTGGACTGGCCCAAACAGTACCTCAGCGGCCGCGACCAGCTTTACCGTGAAATCTCAAGGCAAAAAGAGCTTGCGGCCCAGTCATGACCAAGGCAGGCAGCCGTCAGGAAGACAGCAAAACAAAAAGGAACAGCTCTATGGACATGGAAGCACGAGGCCACAGCGAACATCCTGAAGCCCTGCGGCTCTGGCTGCGTCTGCTGACCTGCACCCAGCTGGTCGAAAAACAGGTGCGCTCCCAGTTGCGGGAGCAGTTTGACACGACGCTCCCGAGATTTGACCTGATGGCCCAGCTCGAACGCAGCACCGAGGGCCTGAAGATGAACGAGCTGTCGCGCCGCATGATGGTCACCGGCGGCAACGTCACCGGCATCACCGACCAGCTGGTCACCGAAGGGCTGGTGGAACGTGTGGACGTTGAAGGCGACCGTCGCGCCTACCGGGTGCGCCTGACACCGCGCGGGCGCAAGCTGTTTGACGAAATGGCGCGCCAGCACGAGGCCTGGATTATGGCGGCCTTTGAAAGCCTGTCGCCGCGTGAAGTCGAATCACTCCACAAGCTGCTGGGCAAGGTCAAGCACCACCATATGCAGCAGAACGAAACCAAACTGGAAACCGCATGAAGCACTACATAGTCCCCGCCAACCCCATGCACGCGCAGTTCGATGCGCTGGCCACTTACCAGGCCCGGCACTTTGCCTACGCCTTCGACGCCGGCGTGGCAACGCTGACGCTGAACCGCCCCGAGCGCAAGAATCCGCTGACGTTTGATTCCTACGCCGAGTTGCGCGATTTGTTCCGCGCGCTGAACTACGCCACCGATGTGAAGGCCGTGGTGCTCACCGGCGCGGGCGGCAACTTCTGTTCGGGGGGCGATGTGCACGAGATCATCGGCCCGCTGACCAACATGACCATGCCCGAGCTGCTGGAGTTCACCCGCATGACCGGCGACCTGATCAAGGCGATGCGCTTGTGCCCGCAGCCCGTCATCGCGGCCATCGATGGCATCTGCGCCGGCGCCGGCGCCATGATGGCGCTGGCGGCCGACATGCGCCTGGGTACCGCGCAGGCGAAGACCGCGTTTTTGTTCACCCGCGTCGGCCTGGCGGGCGCCGACATGGGCGCGTGCGCCCTGCTGCCGCGTCTGATCGGCCAGGGCCGCGCCTCCGAGCTGCTGTTCACCGGCCGCGCCATGAACGCCCAGGAAGGCCTGCAGTGGGGCTTTTTCAATGCCCTGCATGAGCCCGGCGAGGTGCTGGCCCAGGCCCACAAGCTGGCGCATGACCTGGCCAGCGGCCCGACCTTTGCGCACGGCATGACCAAAACCATGCTGCACCAGGAATGGGCCATGACGCTGGACCAGGCGATAGAAGCCGAAGCCCAGGCACAGGCCATCTGCATGCAGACCGGCGACTTCACGCGCGCCTACGAAGCCTTCGCCGCCAAGCAAAAACCGGCGTTCCAGGGCGATTGAACGCCGGGCACAGCCCACAGTCACAAGGATGTTTTCAGCATGAACCCGACGACAGCACATCTGGCACTGCCGTTTTTTGACGGCGTGCACCGTGAACTCGGCCAGCGGCTGGCCGACTGGATTCCCCACCAGCACATCGACGAGCGCGATGACCGCCAGGCCTGCCGGGAGTGGGTCCGGCTGCTGGGCGCCCACCAGTGGCTGCGTTACTGCGTGCCCGCCGGTAAATACGGAGCGCTGGGCGGCGCGCTCGACCGGCTCGACTCGCGGGCCCTGGTCATCCTGCGCGAGATGCTGGCCTTCCACTCGCCGCTGGCCGACTTCGCTTTTGCCATGCAGGGGCTGGGCAGCGGCGCCATCACGCTGGCCGGCTCACCCGAGCAGCAGGCCGCCTACCTGCCGCTGGTAGCCCGCGGCGAGAAAATCGCCGCCTTTGCGCTGAGCGAGGCCGAGGCCGGCTCCGATGTGGGCGCCATGCAAACCAGCGCCACCCACACAGATGACGGCTGGGCCCTCAACGGCAGCAAGACCTGGATCAGCAACGGCGGCATCGCTGATTTTTATGTCACCTTTGCCAAGACCGACCCCGGCGCCGGCACGCGCGGCATCACGGCCTTCATCGTCGATGCCCCGACGCAGGGACTGGACAGCAGCGAGGCGATCGCGGTGATCTCGCCCCACCCGCTGGCCACGCTGAAATTCACCCATTGCAGGCTGGCCGACAGCGCGCAGCTGGGTACGCTGCACGGCGGCTTCAAGCTGGCCATGCAGACGCTGGACATCTTCCGGGCGTCGGTGGCCGGCGCCGCGCTGGGCATGGCGCGCCGCGCCCTCGCGGAGGCCGTGCAGTTTGCCCGGGAGCGCAAGATGTTCGGGCAGACACTGGCGGATTTTCAGCTGACCCAGGCCAAGCTCGGCGAGATGGCGGCGCTGGTGGACGCGGCGGCGCTACTGACCTACCGCGCCGCCTGGATGCGCGACCACCACAACGATCCGGGCGAGCGTCCGGACAACGGCGCCGCCACTGCCCTCACCGCCACCACGGAGGCCGAAGGCCGCCGGGACCGCACCGTGGCCGCCGCCATGGCCAAAATGACGGCCACCGAAAATGCGCAGCGGGTGATCGACATGGCGCTGCAAATGCACGGCGGCCTGGGCGTGAAGGTGGGCAGCAAGGTGGAAAGCCTGTACCGCGACATCCGCTCGCTGCGCATTTACGAAGGCGCCACCGAGGTCCAGCAACTCATCATCGGCAAGGCGGTGTTGCAATCATGAATACGCCCACACACGCACCGGCTGCCAAGGCGCCCTCTGCGCAGACCGACCGCTTCGTGCACGACCGCCTGCCGCCGCCCGACCAGTGGCCCAAACTGGTCTACCCCCTGCCCGAGCTGCGCATTCCCGACCAGGCCAATCTGGTCGACGTGCTGTTCTCCCGCGCCGCGGCGCAAGGGCATGCCGACAAGCCCTTCCTGCGCTCGGACCGGATCACGCTGAGCTATGCCGACGCCCTGGAGCGCGTCAACCGGATCGCCCAGGTGTTGACGGAAGACTTTCACCTCGTGCCGGGCAATCGCGTGCTGCTGCGCGGCGGCAACTCCATCGGCATGGCGCTGGCCTGGCTGGGTGTGGTGCAGGCCGGTCTGGTGGCGGTGGCGACCATGCCCTTGCTGCGCGCCAAGGAGCTCTGCGAGATCATCGACAAGGCCCGGCCGTCGCTGGCGCTGTGCGATGCCAGCCTGCTGCAGGAATTGCAGGCCGCCAGGGACCAAAGCGGCCTGCTCGGCACCATCGTGCCGTTCAACCTCATGAACGAGCCCGGTTCGCTGGCGGTTCTTTCCGCGCAGAAAAACGGCCACTTCACGCCCTGCCCGACTGCGGCCGACGACATCGCGATGATGGCCTTCACGTCGGGCACCACCGGCAAGCCCAAGGCCGCCGTGCACACGCACCGCGATGTGCTCGCCGCCTGCGAAGCCTGGCCGCGCCAGGTGCTCCAGGCCAGGCCTGACGACATCGTGATGGGATCGCCGCCCCTGGCCTTCACCTTCGGGCTGGGCGGCATGCTGATCTTCCCGATGTGGGCGGGCGCCTCGGTGTACTACCCCAGCGTGGCCTACACACCGGAGGTCATGGTCAAGCTGATGAACCAGGTCGGCGCCACCCTGTGCTACACCGCGCCCACCTTTTACCGGCAGATGGCGCCGTTTGCCAAACAACTCGGCGTGCCCAGCCTGCGCATCTGCGTGAGTGCCGGCGAGGGCCTGCCCGACGCGACGCGCCAGCTCTGGAAGGACGCCACCGGCATTGAAATGGTCGACGGGATAGGCGCGACCGAGATGTTCCATATCTTCATCTCCTCCGCGGGCGCCGAGGTGCAGCGCGGCGCCATCGGCAAGGTGGTGCCGGGCTACACCGCCAAGGTGGTCGACGACCAGGGTGCGGAAGTGCCGCATGGCACCGTCGGCAAGCTGGCGGTCATGGGGCCGACCGGCTGCAAATACCTGGACGATGCGCGCCAGGCAAACTATGTCAAGGACGGCTGGAACTACCCCGGCGATGCCTTTGTGCAGGACGACGACGGCTACTTCTTCTACCAGGCCCGCGCCGATGACATGATCATCACGTCGGGCTACAACGTGGGCGGCCCCGAGGTGGAAGACGCGCTGCTCAAGCACCCGGCCGTGGCCGAGTGCGGCGTGATCGGCCTGCCCGACGAGGAGCGCGGCATGATCGTCAAGGCCTTTGTGGTGCTCAAGCCCGGCCACGAGGCCGGCGAGGCCCTGGTCAAGAGCCTGCAGGACCACGTCAAGGCCACGCTCGCGCCCTTCAAATACCCGCGCCAGATCGAGTTCAGGGCCAGCCTGCCGCGGACCGAAACCGGCAAACTGCAACGTTTCAAACTACGCCACCCATGAAATTCACGACGCAAAAGCAGGTCCGGTTTCATCACTGCGACCCGGCGGGAATCGTTTTTTACCCGCAATTTTTCTACCTGCTGCATGAGGTGCAGGAGGACTTTCTGAACCACATCGGCTTTCCCGAACACGTACTGATCGCCGGCGGTGCGGGCGTGCCCATCGTGGACCTGAAAACCGAATTCCTCGGCATGTGCCGCCACGGCGACCAGCTCACGATGACGCTGGAGCTGACCAAAGTCGGCAACGCCAGCGTGGGCATGCACTATGAAATTCACGGCGAGCCGTCCGCCCCCGGGGGCAGCAGCCTTCGGGTCAGGGCGCATGGCGTCGTGGTGTATTCGGAAGTCCCGCACGGCAAGCCGGTGCCCATTCCCGATGGCTTGCGCAACGCCCTGCTGCCCTACCTGAAAACATCCCCGGAGACCACATGATCACCAAAATCCAACCGCCCGACTGGGCCGAGCCCAAGGGCTACGCCAACGGCATCCTGGCGCGCGGCACGCTGCTGTTCGTCGGCGGCCAGATCGGCTGGAATGCCCGGCAGGAGTTTGAAAGCGATGATTTCGTCGCGCAGACGCGCCAGACGCTGCAAAACATTGCAGACGTTCTGAAGGCCGGCGGCGCCGGGCCCGAGCACATGGTCCGCATGACCTGGTACGTGGTGGACCGCGACGAGTATGTGGCCAGCCTCCGGGCGCTGGGCGGCGTCTACCGCGAGATCATGGGCAAGAACTTCCCGGCCATGACCTGCGTGCAGGTGGCCGGGCTGGTGGAGGCGCGTGCGCGGGTCGAGATTGAAGTGACGGCCGTGCTGCCGGACTGAGGCCGCATCAGCCGCATTACCGCGTCAGCCGCGGTAATGCGCGCACAGGGTGTCGATCAAAGCCTGGGCGTAGGCCGGCAAGGCGGCCTGGTCGCGCACCAGGATGTAGCGCTCGCGAACGCTCCACTCGTCGGTGAGCTCGATCAGCGCCAGGTTCATCGACTCCCGGTTGCGCCGGGCCGCCGACTCCGGCACGATGCCCACGCCCACGCCGCTGCCAATCATGCGGCACATGGCATCAAAGCTGGCCAGCTGGATGCGCAGCTTGAGCGGCTTGCCCAGCGACTCCGTCACCGTGGCCAGAAACGTCTGCAGCGTGCTGCCGTGGTGCATGCCCACCGCATCTTCGTCCAGCGTCTCGGCAAAGGCAATGGTCTTGCGCCCGGCAAAGCGGTGCTGGCGCGACGTGACCAGCACCAGGCGGTCGGTGCTGAAGTGGATGGCCTGCAGCCCCAGCGTGTCGACACGACCGGCCACAATGCCGATGTCGGCGCGCCCGTCCAGCACGCCCCGGGCGATTTCAGCGTTCGGTTTTTCCTGAAGGTCCACATTCACGCGGGGGTTGTCCGCCAGGAAGCCGGGCAGGATTTCCGGCAAAAAATCCGTCACCGCCGTGGTGTTGGCGAAAACCCGCACATGGCCGCGCAGGCCGCCCCCGTACTCCTGCAGGTCGACGCGCAACTGGTCCACCTGGCGCAACACCCCCCGGGCATGGTGCAAAAACGCCTCGCCGGGCGGCGTCAGGCGCACGCCGCGGGCTTCGCGGTACAGCAGGGGCTGGCCCGCCTGGGTCTCCAGCGACTTGATGCGGCTGCTGGCCGCCGCCAGTGACAGATGCTGGCGCTGGGCCGCCCGCGTCAGGCTGCCCTCGTCCGCCACCAGCACAAACAGTCGCAGATCCGTGAGGTCGAATTTCATCGCGCCATGCTAGCGCAAACCCTGTAAGCCTTCAATAAATCCGAAGCCTTGGTTTGAAAATCAGTGATTGCATTGAGGCTCGGCTACAGCGACCATCGGTGACCCCACAACGGAGACCACAGCATGCACCCTCTTCTGCCGAGCAGGAAATTGAGTCGTCGGATTTTCACCGCCAGCCTGTGCGCGGCTCTGACCCCGGGGGCCGCGGTGTTCGCCCAGTCCCCCTACCCGAACCGCCCCATCGTGATGATCGTGCCCCAGGCCGCCGGCGGCACCAACGACATCGTGGGCCGGCTGGTCAGCCAGAAACTCGGCGAGGTGCTGAACACCCCGGCCGTTGTCGAAAATCGCCCCGGCGCCGGCGGCAACATCGGCACCCAGGCGGCGGCCAAGGCGCCGAAGGACGGCTACACCCTGCTCATGACCATCAGCAGCAGCCAGGCCATCAACCCGGCGCTCTACAAGAATGCCGGTTTCGATCCGGTCCGGGACTTCAAACCCGTCAGCCTGATTGGCGCCGTGCCCAATGTGCTGCTGGTGCACCCTTCGTTTCCGGCGAAGTCGGTCGCCGAACTGGCCGCGCTGGCCAGGGGCAAGCCGGGCCAGTACCAGTACGCCTCGGCCGGCAACGGCACGCTGAACCACCTGCTCGGTGAAATGCTGGGCAGCATGGCCGGCATCAACCTGCAGCATGTGCCCTACAAGGGCGTGGCCCCGGCGCTGAACGACGTGCTGGGCGGGCAACTGCCCATGCTGTTTGCCAGCCTGCCGTCGGCGCTGTCGCACATCAAGGCGGGCAAGCTGCGCGCGCTGGCGGTCAGCGGCGCCAACCGCTCGCCGGTGCTGCCCGAGGTGCCAACCATTGCGGAAACCGTGCCCGGCTACAACGGCACGTTGTGGATCGGCCTGTTTGCCCCCGCCGGCGTACCGCCGGACGTGCTGGCCCGGCTGCAGGACGGCATGGCCAAAGCGCTGGCCGCCAAAGACCTGCGCGACAAGCTGGAACAGCAGGGCGTGGAACTGGCGGGACCGCCCGAGCGGCCGGTGACGCCGGAGCAGTTCGCCGCGGTGCTCAACGACGACATCGCCAAATGGGCGCGCATCGTCAAGTCCTCCGGCGCCTCGGTCGATTGACCCTGTGAATTAACCCTGTGAATTGACTCCGGACTGCCCCTGAACTGCAACCTCGCACCCACACCCACACCCACACCCACACCCACACCCATCTGATCATGAGCACTGACATCCGCACCCTCGACGCCGCCACCCTGGCCCACCTGCAAGGCTGGGTCGGCAAGACCGAAACCCTGGCCGACGACATCACCGCCGCGCCGGTCCGCGCGCTCTCGGCCACGCTGGACCGCGACGATGCACCGCCCGTGCCCGGCACGGCGCTGCCCCCGCTGTGGCACTGGCTGTATTTTTTGCCGCAGCATCGCCAGAGCGAGATCGGCCCGGACGGCCATGCGAAGCGCGGCGGCTTCCTGCCGCCGGTGCCGCTGCCGCGCCGCATGTGGGCCGGCGGCCGCCTCCACTGGCAGCCGGGCAACCCGCTGGTGGTGGGCGACGCGGCCCGGCGCGTCTCGCGCATCGAGTCCGTGACGCACAAGGCCGGCCGCACTGGCGACCTGCTTTTTGTGCTGGTCAGGCACGAGCTGCACAACGCCCGGGGCCTGGCGCTGACCGAAGAGCACGACATCGTCTACCGGGCCAACCCACAGCCCGGTGACCCGGTGCCGCCGCCGACCGCCGCGGACCAGGGCGCCGCCTGGCAGCGCGAGATCGTGCCCGACGATGTGTTGCTGTTCCGCTACTCGGCGCTGACCTTCAACGGCCACCGCATCCACTACGACCGCCGCTATGTGACCGAAGTCGAGGGCTACCCCGGCCTGATCGTGCATGGCCCGCTGATTGCAACGCTGCTGGTGGACCTGGTGCGCCGCCATGTGCCGGAGGCCTTTGTCAAAAGCTTTTCCTTCAAGGCGGTGCGGCCCACCTTTGACCTGCACCCGTTCCGCCTGCACGGCCAACCCTCGGCCGACGGCAAGACCGTGAAGCTCTGGGCCGCCGACCACGAAGGCTGGCTCACCATGCAGGGCACCGCCGAACTCGCCTGAACAGCCCTCCAACCCAACACCCTGCGACCGCCATGATCAAGACCGCCACCGACCAATACCAGGACATCCGCGATGCAGTGCGCGCACTGTGCGCCGAGTTCCCGGATGAATACCACCGCAAGATCGACGAGCAGCGCGCCTACCCCGAGGCCTTTGTCGATGCGCTCACCAAGGCCGGCTGGCTGGCCGCGCTGATTCCCGGCGAATACGGCGGCTCCGGCCTGGGCCTGGCCGAGGCCTCGGTGATCATGGAAGAGATCAACCGCTCCGGCGGCAATTCCGGCGCCTGCCACGGCCAGATGTACAACATGGGCACGCTGCTGCGCCACGGCTCCACGGCGCAAAAGGAGCTGTACCTGCCCAAAATTGCCTCCGGCGAATGGCGCCTGCAGTCGATGGGCGTGACCGAGCCCAGCACCGGCACCGACACCACCAAAATCAAGACCACGGCCGTCAAGAAGGACGGCCGCTACGTCATCAATGGCCAGAAGGTCTGGATCTCGCGCGTGCAGCACTCCGACTGGATGATCCTGCTGGCGCGCACCACACCGCTGGCCGAGGTCAAGAAAAAATCCGAAGGCATGTCGATCTTCATGGTCGACCTGCGCCAGGCCGAAAAATCCGGCATGACGGTGCGGCCGATTCCCAACATGGTGAACCACGAGACCAACGAGCTGTTTTTCGAGAACCTGGAAATCCCCGGGGAGAACCTGATCGGCCAGGAAGGGCTGGGCTTCAAGTACATCCTGGATGGCCTCAATGCCGAGCGCACGCTGATCGCCGCCGAGTGCATCGGCGACGGCTACTGGTTCCTCGACCGGGTCACCAAATATGTGGGCGAGCGCGTCGTGTTCGGCCGCCCGATCGGGCAGAACCAGGGCGTGCAGTTCCCGATCGCCGAGGCCTACATCGAGGTCGAGGCCGCCAACCTGATGCGCTACAAGGCCTGTGCGCTGTTCGATGCCGGCCAGCCCTGCGGCGCGGAGGCGAACATGGCCAAGTACCTGGCGGCCAAGGCGAGCTGGGAGGCGGCCAATGCCTGCATCCAGTTCCACGGCGGCTTCGGCTTTGCCAACGAATACGACGTGGAGCGCAAGTTCCGCGAAACCCGTCTGTACCAGGTGGCGCCGATCTCGACCAACCTGATCCTGAGCTACGTGGCCGAGCACCTGCTGGGCCTGCCCCGCTCCTTCTGAAGCTGTTGCTGACGCTCTTTTCTGATTTTTCGGAGACCCCCATGACCCGACCGCTTGACGGCATCACTGTCGTTTCCCTCGAACACGCGATCGCCGCGCCGTTCTGCACCCGCCAGCTGGCCGACCTCGGCGCCCGCGTGATCAAGATCGAGCGCCCCGGCGTGGGCGACTTTGCACGCGCCTATGACCAACGCGTGCGTGGCCAGGCCTCGCACTTTGTCTGGACCAACCGCTCCAAGGAAAGCCTCACGCTGGACCTCAAGCAGCCCGAGGCGCAGACCGTGCTGAAGGCGCTGCTGGCCAAGGCCGACGTGCTGGTGCAAAACCTCGCGCCCGGCGCCACCGCGCGCATGGGGCTGGGCTATGAAGCGCTCAGCCAGGACCATCCCGGCCTCATCGTCTGCGACATCTCGGGCTACGGCGAAGACGGCCCCTACCGCGACAAGAAGGCCTACGACCTGCTGATCCAGAGCGAGGCCGGCCTGCTGTCGATCACCGGCACGGCCGAAGAGCCGTCCAAGGCCGGCAACTCGATGGCCGACATCGCCGCCGGCATGTACGCCTACACCAGCGTGCTGGCGGCCCTGCTGCAGCGCGGCAAGACTGGCAAGGGCAGCCATATCGACGTGTCCATGCTGGAGGCGCTGAGCGAATGGATGGGTTACCCGCTGTATTACGCCTTTGAAGGCGCACCGCCGCCGCCGCGCACCGCCGCCTCGCACGCCAGCATCTACCCCTACGGCCCGTTCCAGGCCGGTGACGGCGGCACGGTGATGCTGGGCCTGCAGAACGAGCGCGAGTGGAAAGTCTTTTGCGAGGTCGTGCTGCAGAACGCCGCGCTGGCCACCGACCCGCGCTTTGACAGCAACGCCCGCCGCAATGAAAGCCGCGATGCGCTCAAGGCCATCATCCTGGCCGCTTTTGCCCAGCTCAGCACCGCCCAGGTGGTGGCACGGCTGGACGAAGCGCAGATTGCCAATGCCCGCATGAACAGCATGGCGGAGGTCTGGGCGCACCCGCAGCTCAAGGCGCGCGAGCGCTGGCAAAACGTGGGTTCACCGGCGGGTGACATTCCCGCGCTGCTGCCGCCCGGCCGCAACAGCAGCTTTGATTACCGCATGGACGCCATCCCCGCCGTGGGCCAGCACACCGACACCATCCTGCGCGAGCTGGGTCGTGACGAGGCGGCCATTGCCCAGCTGCACGCGGCCCAGGCTGTTTAACCCCTTAACCCGAATGGCACTTACTTAAGCCGCGAATACCGAAACAGCAGTCACCCGGGCTTGAGCCGGGATTCATTTTTGCTGTGACCGACAGGCGGGGACGTGGATGACGCCTGAAGTTGTCATTGCGGGCTTGACCCGCAATCCATGCTCGCTGACCCATAGGTCTGCGCGATGCCACCATGGATCCCGGCTCAAGGCCGGGATGACAACCTTTTTAGTTTAAGTAAGTGCCATTCCCCTTAACCCTATTTGGCCCTGTGCCGATTGCATTCACAAGGATGACCCGATGAGTTCTCCCACCGCCCAGCTGGCCGCTTTTGCCGCCGGCCTGACGTTCGAGGCCATTCCCGCGCCGGTGGTGCGCAAGGCCGAGGACCTGCTGGTCGACTGGTTCGGCTCGGCGCTTGCGGGCAAGGGCGCGCGCCCGGTGGAGACCATCGCGCGCTTCGCCGCGCAGATGGGGCCGCTTGTGCCCCGCAGCGGCAGCGCGCTGCCGGCCGGCGCCGCCGAAGTGCTGATCAACCGCGGCTGCACCAGCCCCTACCTGGCGGCCATGGTCAACGCGGCCGCCTCGCATGTGGCCGAGCAGGACGACGTTCACAATGGCTCGGTGTTTCACCCCGCCACGGTGGTGTTTCCGGCGGCGCTGGCGGTGGCCCAGGCGCTGGGCGCCAGTGGCCGGCAGCTGCTGACGGCCTCGGTGGCAGGCTACGAGGTCGGGATTCGGGTGGGGGAGTTCCTCGGCCGCTCGCATTACAAGGTGTTCCACACCACCGGCACGGCCGGCACGCTGGCGGCCGCCGCCGCGGCAGGCCACCTGCTGGGGCTCACGGCGCAGCAGATGCAGCACGCCTTCGGCTCGGCCGGCACGCAATCGGCCGGGCTGTGGGAGTTCCTGCGCACCGCGGCCGACTCCAAGCAGCTGCACACCGCGCACGCCGCCGCGGCAGGGCTGATGTCGGCCTACCTGGCGCAGGACGGATTCACCGGTGCGGCGCAGATCTTCGAAGGCCCGCAGGGCATGGCGGCCGGCATGTCCAGCGATGCCGATCCTGCGCGGCTCACCGCCGGCCTCGGCACCCGCTGGGCCACGGCCGAAACCTCGTTCAAGTACCACGCCTCGTGCCGCCACACCCACCCGGCCGCCGACGCGCTGCTGCAGGTGATGCAAACCCACCACCTCCGGCCCGACGACCTGGCCGGCGTGGTCACCCATGTGCACCAGGGCGCGCTCGACGTACTGGGGCCGGTGACACATCCCGCCACCGTGCACCAGAGCAAATTCTCGATGGGCACGGTGCTGGCGCTGGTGGCCCGCTTCAGCCACGCGGGCCTGGCCGAATTCGACCAGCACTTTGACGATGCCGCCACGCAAAGCCTGCGCGACCGTGTGAGCATGGCGCTGGACGCCGAGGTGGACAGCGCCTACCCGCAGCGCTGGATTGGCAAGGTCACGGTGACCACCACCGATGGACGGGTGCTGCAGGGCCGCGTCGATGAGCCCAAAGGCGACCCCGGCAACACCCTCAGCCGCGACGAGATCACCGCCAAGGCCTTGCGGCTGGCGGCTTACAGCAAAGCGGTCGCGCCCGCCGACATGCAGGTGGCCATCGACGGCCTGTGGACCGTGGCGCAGTGCCCGCGGCTCGGGCCGCTGCTCGGGGGTGTGGCATGACGACCGACCCGGCACCCACCCTCGCGCCCGCCGTCGCGCGCGCCCACGCCTTTCTGTTTGTGCCCGCCAACCGGCCGGACCGCATTGCGAAGGCGCTGGCCAGCGGCGCCGGCGCGGTGATCGTGGACCTGGAAGACGCCGTACCGCCGGACGCCAAGGCTGCCGCGCGCGATCAGCTGGCGCAGGTGTTCGCGGGCTTGAGCACGGCAGAACGCGCGCGCCTGCTGGTGCGCCTCAACGCCAGCGGCACACCCTGGCATGCCGGTGACCTGGCACTGGTGGGCGGGCTGGCCGCGCAGGGCCTGGCCGCCGTGATGGTGCCCAAGGCCGAATCCACCGCCGACCTGGCGCAGGTGGCCGCTGCGGTCGGCCCGGCGTGCGGCCTGCTGCCGCTGGTCGAGTCGGCGGCCGGGCTGGCGGCCGCGGAGGCGCTGGCGCACAGCCCGCAGGTCGTCCGGCTGGTGTTTGGCAACCTCGACTTTCAGGCCGACCTGGGGCTGGCCTGCGAAGCAGACGAGGCCGAACTGGTGTCGGTACGCCTGGCCCTGGTGCTGGCGTCGCGCCGCGCCGGGCTGGCGGCGCCGGTCGATGGCGTCACCCCCGACATCACCGACCTCGCAGCGTTGCAGGCAAGCGCTGCCCGCAGCCGGCGCGGCGGCTTCGGCGCCAAGCTGTGCATCCACCCGGCCCAGGTGGCCCCGGTCAATGCGGCGCTGGCACCCAGCCCGGCCGAGCTGGACTGGGCGCGCCGCGTCATTGCAGGCAACGACAGCGAGCGCGGCGGCGTGTTCGTGCTCGATGGCAAGATGGTCGACGCGCCGGTGGTGCGGCGAGCCCGCCAGCTGCTGGCGCAGGCACCCGGTCAGCCCGCAATCCCGTAACCGGTGCGCCAGTGAGCCGGCGGGCCGTTTCAAACAAGGCATCAGGCAAGGGGTTTCTCCGGTTGCGCGGCCCGGCCTCAGCACCGAAGATGAACGCACAGAGGTCAGTCGCCCCGCTCTCGCCGGCCGGTCCGGCAACAAACAATCACAGCATTTACAGAATGCACAGAAAGAAAGGCAACCCATGATCAAACTCAACACCATCAAAACCATGTTGGCGGCTTGTACGGCAGCGCTTGCGCTGTTCGCCCACGCGCCGGCTTTCAGCCAGGCCTTCCCCGACAAACCCGTCACCCTGGTGGTGCCGTTCGCAGCCGGCGGACCGACCGACGTGCTGGCCCGCATGATCGCCATTCCCATGGGCAAGTCCCTGGGCCAGACGGTGATCGTTGAAAACACGGTGGGCGCCGGCGGCACGATTGCGGCCACCAGGGTCGCGCGCGCCACCCCCAACGGCTACACCCTCTTCATCCACCACATGGGCATGGCGACCGCGCCGGCGCTGTACAAAAAGCTCAGCTTCGATCCGCTGAAAGACTTCGAGTACATCGGCCAGGTGGCGGATGTACCGATGACGCTGCTGGCACGCAAGGACTTTCCCGCCAACAACTTCAATGAACTGCTGGCCTACGTCAAGACCAACAAGGAAAAAGTGTCGCTGGCCAATGCCGGGCTGGGCGCCGTGTCGCACCTGTGCGGCCTGCTGTTCATGAGCCAGATCGGCGTGGAACTCAACACCATTCCCTACAAGGGCACCGGCCCCGCCATCAACGACCTGCTGGGCGGCCAGGTGGACCTGCTGTGCGACCAGACCACGCAAACCGTGCCGATGATCAAGGACGGCCGCGTCAAGGTGTTCGGCGTGACCTCGCTGAAACGCCTGTCGGCTTTGCCCAATGTGCCCACACTGGACGAGCAGGGCCTGAAGGGCTTTGAGGTCAAGGTGTGGCACGGCATGTACGCGCCCAAGGGCACGCCGGCACCGGTGCTCGACAAGATCAACGCCTCCCTGCGCGCGGCCATGCGGGACCCGGCGGTCAAGCAGCGCCTGGCCGACCTGAGCTCGGACATCGTGCCCGAGGACAAGATGACCCCGGTCGCCCTGAAGAGCCACCTGGAAGCCGAGATCAACAAATGGAGCCCGGTGATCAAGAAGGCGGGCGTGTACGCTGACTGAACCGGCCGACTGAACCGGCATTGAGTACGGTTTGACCCGGGTGCATTTCACATCGCCCCCCGGGCCTGGTGATGGGATGGAAAGGGATGGAGAAATGAAACGGGCTGCGATCCATCTGTTGATGGCCGCAGCCCGTTTCTGATTTCATGGTCCCTTGGCGATGCCGCTCCGCTGGCGGCGCAGATGTGGCCACGCATCAGCCAGGGTGCCGTATCACACCGCGATACGATCAAACAACGCTTGGCGATGCACAGGATTCGCCGCATCGCCCTCCAGCAGCACCTGGCCGCGCTCCAGCGCGTAAAAGCGCGTGGACAGGTCGATGGCGCGGCGCACATTCTGCTCCACCAGCACGATCGGGATGCCTTCGCGCCGCAAACCGTCCATGATGTGGAAGATCTCATCGACAATCTTCGGCGCCAGTCCTTCGGTGGGCTCATCAATCAGCAGCAGCCGGGGCTTGCCCACCAGCACGCGCGCCATCGCCAGCATCTGCTGCTCCCCGCCTGACAAGGTAGTGCCCATCTGAAGGCGGCGCTCACCCAGCCGCGGAAAGCGTTGGTAGATGTCATCAAGCTGGCGCTTCGATTCGGCGCCTGAGCGCCCCGGGCACTGCATGAAGCCGAGCACCAGGTTTTCCTCCACCGTGAGGCCGGGGAAGATGCGCCGGTCCTCGGGCACCAGGCCAATGCCCCGTCGGCAAATCACATCAGAGGCCACGCCACCGATCTCCTGGCCGTCGAAGACAATGCGCCCGCCCGACGGCGTGAGCCAGCCCGCAATCGTCTTCATTACCGTGGTCTTGCCCACGCCGTTGCGGCCGAACAGACCCACCACCTCGCCGGCCCGCACCTGAATCGAGACTCCCTGCAGCACATGGCTCAGGCCGTAGTGGGTGTGTACATTGATCAACTCAAGCATGGGCGGCATCTCCAAAGTAGGCCGATTGCACGGCCGGGTTGCTGCGCACCTGCTGCGGCGAACCCTCGGCGAGCTTCTGACCCTGGTGCATCACCACCACGTGGTCAGACAGGCTCATCACCAGGTCCACATCGTGTTCGACCAGCAGGATGCTCAGGGAATCGGCGGCCAGGCTGCGGATCATCTCGCCGGTCTCCTGCGTGTCGGCGTGGCTCATGCCCTGGGTCGGCTCGTCCAGCAGCAGCATGCGCGGCCTGGCCGCAAGCGCCACGGCGATTTCCAGCCGGCGCTGCTCGCCGTGAGAAAGAAAGCCGGCCAGCTCATCCTGCTTGCGCTCCAGCCGGAAGCGCTCGATCAGCTCATCGACCCGCTGCTGCGCCACCCGGCTGGACGCCACAGGCCGCAGCAGGCCGCGACCCTGTTCAAGGAATTGCGCCGCCAGGCGCAGGTTCTCGCGCACCGACAGCTCGAAAAACAGGTTGGTGATCTGGAACGAGCGCGCCAGACCGGCGCCGAGCATCTGATGCGGCGGGCTGCCGGTCAGCTCCTGTCCGTCAAACACCACGCGGCCGGCGCTCGGCCGGATGGCCCCGCTGACCAGATTGAACAGCGTGCTCTTGCCGGCGCCATTGGGGCCGATCACCGAAGTGATCTCGCCACGCCGGGCATCAAAGCTCACACCGTTGACGGCCATCAGCGCACCAAAACGCACGGAGAGATCACTCACCGAGAGGATGGCATCCAGACGGGCCGCTGCCATGCTGTCAGGCATTGCATTCATCACGCCCCCTCCTTGCGCGACTGCCAGCGCGTGAGCGCGGCAACCCCGTGACCGATCAGGCCCTTGGGGAAAAAGATCACCGACACCATGAAGACGACGCCAATGACGATCTGGTGATGCGCGGTGAACGAGCCGACCACGGAGCGGAGCACGGTGAGGACGGCCGAACCGTAGAATGCCCCGATCAGGGTACCTGTGCCGCCCACGATGACGTTGATGACCGCATTGCCCGATACCTGGAAGAACATCAGTTCGGGCGAGACAAAGCCGCGCAGCATCGGATAAAAAGCCCCGGAGAGTCCGGCCACATTGGCCGCCAGCACAAAGGCCGCCAGCTTGTAGCGCCACGGATCAAAGCCCAGAAACGGCACGCGGTGCTCGTTGGCACGAACCGCCGCCAGCTGGCGCCCGAAAGGCGTTTCCATCAGATAGGCCAGCACGGCGTACAGGGCGGCGCTGAAACACAGCACCAGCAGGAAGAAGCCACCGGGGCTGGCCGCGTCAACGGTGAAAAAACCGAATGAAATCTGCGGCACCGGCACGCCGATGATGCCGTCTGAGGCGCCCAGTTCACGTGTGTTGAACACCACCTTGGAGACCACCTGCGCCAGCCCGAAACTGATCAACGCGAAGTACACGCCCTTGGCGCGAATCGCGATCATCCCGGCTACTAGTCCGACCAGCGTGGTGCTCACCAGCACCACAGCCATCGCCAGCCAGAACGAGGGCAAGCCCTGCTTGAGCACCAGGGCCGACACATAGGCGCCAAAGCCGAAGAACAGGGCCTGCCCCAGCGGCAGCAGGCCGGTGCGGCCGAGCAGCAGATCGACCGACAGTGCCAGCCCGCCGAAGATCAGGGATTCCGTCGCCAGACGAAAAAAGAACACATCGCCCTGGATGCCGGCCACCACGGCAAACAGCAGCGCCAGGCCGAAGAACAGCCAGGCCAGCGACCGGATCGGGTGCCGCAGCAGCCGCCCGGTCACGGAGGGAGAAAGCACCATCGGCTCAACAGTCATTTCACGCATGGCCCAACCTCCCGAACAATCCCTGCGGGCGCCACATCAGCACCAGCACCATGATGGCAAACAGCAGTGGATCGCTCCAGACCGGCGAGATGTACAGGCTGGAAATCGACTGCACCTGGGTCAGCAACAAACCGGCAATGACGGCGCCCTTGATCGAACCCAGGCCGCCGATGATCACCACGGAAAAAGCAATCAGCACAAAGTCGCGGCCCATGGTCGGGAACACCGAATAGATGGGAGCCAGCAGCACGCCCGCCAGGCCCGCCAGCGCCACGCCGAAGGCAAACGTTCCGGCATACACCACAGCCACCGGCACGCCCAGCGACGCGGCCATGTGACGGTCATAGGCGGCCGCCCGGACCATCGCCCCCAGGCGGGTGCGAAACACCACGAGCCAGACGGCGGCAATCACCCCACTGCCCAGCGCCATCACAAACAGGCGGTAGTTGGGGAAGAACAGGCCGAACACCTCACTGGCGCCGCTGATGGGCGCCTCCAGTCGCAGCGGATTGGCACCGAACACAATCTTCAGCGCGTCTTCCATGATGATCGCCAGGCCAAACGTCAGCAGCAGCGTCAGCGTGTGCCGCTCTTTCGAATGAAAGACGCGCTGGATTAGCGTACGTTCCGTGGCATAGCCGACCACGGCCATCAGCAAGGGCGTCAGGCCCAGCGCCCACCAGAACGGCAGGCCCACCCCCAACAGCGCCACCGCCGCATAGGCGCCAATGGCGTAGAACTCGCCATGCGCCATGTTGATGACGTCGAGCAGGCCAAAAATGATGGTCAGGCCCAGCGCCATCAACACCACGGCCACGCCTATCGACGCCCCATTGATCACCTGTGGCGCCAGCACAAACTGCAGCCACTCCAGCATTTCACCCATGTCTGTCTCCTGAAGTGCAGCGGTGCCCGGGCCAGGCCCGGGCGTGCGCTGCCTCTGCTGTTTTTAGAACTTCGTGCAGGTGTCGGGACCGATGGCCTGGGCCGCCGCCACCTTGCCGACGATCTCAAACTCGCCACCTTTGACGCGCACCGCGTACATGTCCTGCATGGCTTGGTGGTCGCCCGCGCGCAGCGTTTTCACACCCTGCGGCGTACTCCACTGCAGGCCGCGCATGGCTTCGCGGACCTTGTCGGTCTCGGTGCTCCTGGCCTTCTCGACAGCCGCTTTATAGAAAAAGAGTACGCCGTACGAATCTGCACCATACAGGTCGGGTTTGGCCTTGTTGGCCGCCACGAATTCAGCGACAAACTTCTTGTTCTCTGCACTGTCGATGTTGGCCGCATAACCCACCCCGGTGACAAAGCCGTCCGCGGCCTTGCCGATCGCCGCGAGATTTTGCGAGGTCACCGTGCCCGAGGCGCCAACCACCTGCACATTGCGGGCCAGGCCGAATTCGGCCATCTGGTTGAAAAGACGTACTGTGTCGTTGCCGGCCACCGAGGTGTAGATCACCGCCGGTTTGGCGGAACGCACCTGGCCGAAGAATGGCGAATAGTCCTTGTTGTCCAGCGGCGCGTAGACCTCGCCCACGGTCTTGGATCCTTTGGCTTCGGCGGCCGACTTGAATGCGGCCACGGTACTGCGTCCCATCTCGTAGTCCGGGCCCAGGTAAAACACATTGGCTTGGGGCTTTTCCTTGGCCAGCCACTCGGCCAGTGCGGCCGACTGCATACCGGCCCGCGCATTCACCCGGAACACATTGGGCGAGCATTTTTCGGCCGTGATGGCGTCGGAAAACGACACGGTGGTGGCGATCAGCTTGGCGTTGCGCTCGGCGACCTGGCCGACCGCCAGCGTCGAGCCGGAGTTCACCGTCCCGGTCAGGAAATCAACCTTGTTGACCTGAAACAGCTTCTCGGCTTTCTGGGTGGCCACGGCCGGGTTGGCTTCTTCGTCTTCGTATAGCAGCTCCAGCTTGCGCCCGGCAATACCACCGGCGGCATTGATTTGCGTAACCGCCAGATCAAGGCCCCATTTGACCTGCTGGCCAATGCCGGCATAGGTACCCGACAGCGGCGTGACCACGCCGATCCTGATGGGGCCGGCCTGTGCCAAGGCAAGCAGGGGTGCCGCGCTCGCGGCAACGATGGCGGTGCGGATAAAAGTCTTCATGTCTGTCTCCTTTTTTCGGGTTTACAAAAAACGTGCGGGCTGCTCTATTGCTCTATTGCTCTGTGTCACTTGCCGGCGAAATTCGGGCGGCGCTTGCCGTGGAAGGCCTCCACGCCCTCGCGGAAGTCTTCGGAGCTGCGCAGGCGCGAGTAGCAGTGCCCCTCAAGCTCGATGGCAATCGACAGCGGCGAGTCTTCGGTGTCGTTGAGCAGCTTCTTGGCGGTGCGCTGGGCCAGCGGCGAGAACGAGCGCAGCTCATCGGCCAGCGCGTCGGTGGCCGCCTCCAGCTCGCCATCGGGCACGCATTCTGTCGCCACGCCCCAGTCGGCCGCCTGCGCGCCCGGGATGCGGCGCGAGCGCATCACGATGTCCTTGGTGCGGGTGATGCCCACCATCTTCTGCAGGCGGGCCGAGCCGCCCGAGCCGGGAATCTGGCCCAGCTTCTGTTCAGGCAGCGCATAGAGCGTGGTCGGTGTGACCAGGCGAAAGTCGCAGGCCAGCGAGATTTCGAAGCCCACGCCGAAGCAGTAGCCGCGCCCGGCCGCAATCACCGGCTTGCCGCAGCGCGCCGGGGCGGCGATGTTCCAGGCCAGTTTGGACACATGCTCGGGCGACGCCTCCAGAAAACCGCGGATATCACCGCCGCTGGAGAAATGCTCGCCTTCGGAGCGCAGCACGATCACGCGCACCCGCTCATCGGCATCCAGCGCTTCAAACACGATGCGCAGCTGCTCGCGCTGGCCCATGCTGATCACATTGAAGGGCGGACGCGACAGCACGATGTCGGCCCGCTCACGCTCGGCATCAATATGCACCGAAAAGCCATCAAGCTCAGTAGGCAGTGTCACTGCGGGATGATTTAATTCATTAAGTTTCATGATTTTTCCTTGTGGTAGTTACGGCGCTTAGACCACACCGACGTTTTGGTAAATGTGCTTGATCTCCATGAAGTCAATCAGTGCGTCGTAACCGTGCAAACGGCCGAGGCCGCTCTTTCGGTAGCCGCCGGTTTCAGCCTCGGCAAACAGTTTGTTGTGGTCGTTAATCCACACCGTGCCGTTTCGCAGCGCACGCGCCACACGCATGGCGCGATTGCCGTCATGCGTCCATACGCTGGCCGAGAGTCCATAGTCGGAATGGTTGGCGCGGGTCAGCGCCTCGCGCTCGTCGGCAAAACGCTCAAGGACGACCAGTGGACCGAAGATTTCTTCCTGTACAAAGAAGGCGCTTGTGTCGCGGTGGGCGATCAGGGTGGGCGACATGAAAAAGCCATTCGCTCCGGCACTGCTTGCCAAGCCACCCTTGAGCACCACTTCATCGGCCAGGCTCATCGCCTCGTCGATGCGACGACCCACGCGCTGCAGGGAAGGCGCGTCAATCAGCGGGCCGATCTGCGAACCTGGGCTATCGCCCGGCGCAACCACCATGGCCGCCAGCGCAGCCTTCAGCGCTGCCTTCATCTCCTCATAGTGCGATTCATGCACCAGCACGCGCCGGGCAGCAGTGCACTGCTGCCCAGAAATGATGGTGGCGGCGGCCGCGAGTTGTGGCGCAACCTTTGCCACGTCGGTGTCTTCGAATACCAGGCAGGCTGACTTGCCGCCCAGTTCGAGCGACAGCTTCTTCATCGTTGGCGCGGCATCGGCCATGATGCGCTGGCCAGTCACGTTGGAGCCGGTGAAGCTGATCACGTCGACTTCACTCGAAGTCACCAGCACCTGCGCCACCGCGTGGCCGCGCTCCGACACCAAATTCACGACCCCCGCTGGAAGGCCGCTGACTGCATGCAGCGCTTCAATCACCGCGGCGGTGATCAGCGAGGTCTGTGGTGCCGGCTTGATGACCGCGGTGCAACCAGCGGCCAGCGCCGGTGTGAGTGCGCGGATCAGAAGCACCACCGGTGCATTCCAGGGAATGATCAGCCCGACAACACCAGCGGGCTCCTTGAGCAACGTAGAAAATACACCGGGTTCGACCTCGAACACATGGCCCGGGATGAAACGCGCCAGACCCGCGTAATAACGGATTTCCGAAATGGCAGCACCGATCTCGCCGCGCGACTGTGCGAGCACCTTGCCGTTCTCGCGCGTCAGCAGCCTTGCTAGTTCATCGCTGCGCTGCTCAAGCCGGTCGGCCCAGCGCAGCATCACCATCTGGCGTAGCCGCGGATTCTGCGCCCAGTCGGGCCGGTCGAAAGCGCGCCGCGCCGCGCTGATGGCGGCCTGGGCATCTTCGGCTGAACTGTCGGCAAAGCTGCCAATGGCCTCGGCAGTGGCGGGATTGATGGAGACGCCGCTACGGCCGGAGAGTGCGCCCTGCCACTCGCCGTTGACCAGATTTCGGGCTTGAAGTGAATTCATGGCGGCTTCCTCAGTGCATGACCGAGCCACCGTCAATGACGATGACCTGGCCCGTGACAAAGTCGCTTTCGGGGGAGCAAAGGTAAATCAGCGTGCCGCTCATGTCGGCCGGTGTGGCCTCGCGCTTGATGGCGCGGCTGGCAATGTTGTTGGCAGAAATTGCCCCTTTCCAGGCCGGGTTGGTCAGGACGTTGTCGCTGGCCGTCAGTCCCGGTGCCAGGGTGTTGACGCGAATCCCGGCATCACCCAGTTCACGCGCCAATGCACGGCTCAGCGCCACCACCGCGCCTTTGGAGCTGACATAGTGCAGCATCATCGGCGAGCCCTTGAACACGGTGGCCGATGCAATGTTGATAATCTTGCCGTATTGACGGCGGCGCATCTCGGGCACCACGGCCTTGCTGCATTCAAATACCCCCCGGACGTTGACCGCCATCACACGGTCCCATTCCGCGCTGTCGATCTGCTCGAACGGCTTGAGTGCGAGATTGGCAAACAGGCCGGCATTGTTGACCAGCACGTCAATGCGGCCAAAGGTCTCTACCGTTGCCTGCGCCATCGCCTGCGTGGACTCCGGGGATGTCACGTCAACTTTTAGCGCGAGAGCCCTCCCCCCACCATGCTTGATCGCATCGGCCACGGCCGATGCATCGATCACGTCGGCCAGCACCACGGCCGCCCCCTCAAGCGCCAGTGCGCGCGCGTACTCGGCACCGATTCCCTGCGCGGCGCCGGTGACGATCGCAACGCGGCCTTGCAGCCTTCCTTTATCTGACATGGTTTCTCCTTGGATTCAAACGGTCGTATCGGGGCCAGCGGCCCGGTCCACCAGCTGTTTTGCAAGCTTCTCCTGGTCTTCGGGCTTGCGCGCTTCGTTGGACATGCCGTTGAACAGCGTTCCAATGACTCCCTTGTTGAGGTCACTGGTGCCAAACAGGGCGTCGCAAATCGGGAAGGTCAGGTTGAAGTTGCGCGTATGCATGAAGTCGGGGTTGTGATGCAGCACATGCATGCGGCGCACGGTATTGATCAGCGGCAGGCGGTCAAGCAGCGGGTGCTCAAGGTGCGACAGCGTATGCAGGCCCTCGTACATCAGAAAGTAAGCGGCCATGGTCAGCATCGCGATATAGCCGGCATTGGCCGTCCACAACACGCCCAGTAGCAGGGCAGGCGGCAGTGCAGCCAGCACAAACAAAACCGGCGCAAACGGCGGGAACAGCAGGGCGCGCCAATCGCGCTGACCGTGGTAGTCCAGTGTCTGGTCCGAGAAGAACTGGTGATGAGTGCCAACATGGCGCTTGTAGGCCGGCTTCAGCAAGCTCTTGGGGCTATGCAGCAGGTAGCGGTGCCCGGCCCATTCGGCCCAATTGCCGAATAGGAACATCGGCGCCGCAACGTAGGTCCATTCCATCCAGCTTGCGCCCACGATTTTCGAGATGCAGTACCAGATCACACAGCCGGTGAAAAGCAGCGTGAATGCGAGATGCACCTCGCCGCGGTACCAACCGGGGGTGGACGCCCGATACTCCTCGCGAAAGGCGTTCGAGCGGGCAAAGATTTCTTGCTTACGGTTCATGGGGGGTCTCCTTACTTATTCATTCAAGGCCAAGAAACTTGCTGCTAAACGTCGGGTCGTTCAGCAGCGCGTCGCGGTTGCCTTCGAGTACGGTGCGGCCGTTCTCAATGACGTAGGCGCGCTCGACGAAATCGAGCGCGCGGTGGGTGTTTTGCTCGACCAGAACCATCGTCACGCCACCGCTGGCGATCAGCCGCAACGCGTCCAGGATCTCATCAACCAGCTTGGGCGCCACGCCGATGAACGGCTCATCGAGCAGCAACAGCTTCGGGCTGGAGGTCAGTGCGCGGGCGATCGCCACCATTTGCTGCTGCCCGCCGCTCAGCTCGCCGGCGTGCTGCTTTGCCTTCTGCTTAAGGATGGGAAACAGCGCCATCACGGTGTCGAGCGGGCCCTCGATGTCCTTGCGCGTCTTCGCCGCGAAGGCGCCCATGAGCAGGTTCTCCAACACGCTCATGCCAGCGAATAGGCGCCGGCCCTCCGGCACCAGCGCGATGCCGCCGGCCACCGTCTGCTCGGTGCTGACACGCTTGAGCGGCTTGCCGTCGTATTCGATGCTACCGGCCGCACTCGGGTACAGGCCGATGATCGCGCCCATCGCGGTCGACTTGCCGGCACCGTTAGCGCCGAGCAGGCCGACCCGTTCGCCCGGAGCGACACGTAGCGAGAAATCCCACAGCGCGCGCAGCTTGCCGTGGTCGACTTTGAGGTTAGTGATGTTCAGCATCATGCGGCTCCCGAGGCAAGGGGCCCAATGGCCGGCTGCGGCGCATGTGCAGCGGCGGCCGTTCCGAGATAGGTGCGCAGCACACGCTCGTCCTTGACGACGTCCGACAGCGCGCCATCGGCGATCAGCGAACCCTGTTCGAGCACAATCACGCGGTCGACCACCTGCTGCAGCGCCGAGAAGATGTGCTCGACCCAGATTACCGTGATGCCGTAGCGGTCGCGTACGTGGCGGATGTGCTCGACGAAGCGCTTGACCTCGGCGGGCGTGAGCCCTGAGGCCACCTCGTCGACCAGCAGCAGGCGTGGCTTGCAGGCCAGCGCGCGGGCAAACTCCAGCGCCTTCTTCTCCTGCACCGACAGCGCGTCGGCGCGAGCTAGCAGGCGCGGCGACAACTCGGCGTACTCGACGAAGGCGCGCGCCTCACGCAGCGCGTCGCGCGGCGACAGCGGGTCGTCGCCGAACATCAGTGGGATCGCGATGTTCTCCTGCACCGTCAGGTCGCCGAACGGGCGCGGGATCTGGTAGGTGCGGCCGACGCCGAGCCGGGCGATCTGGTCACGGCCGAGTTGGCTCAGGTCCTGTCCGGCGAACATCACACGGCCTGCGGTGGGCGTGTAGACACGCGAGATGCAATTGAAGAGCGTCGTCTTTCCCGAGCCGTTGGGACCGACGAGGCCGATGATCTCGCCCTGCATGATTTTCAGACTGATGTCGTTGACCGCGACGTTGCCGCCGAATTGCATGCGCACGTCCTGCAGCTCGATCAAGGGCTTCTGCCGATCGACCGGGAGTCTCTTAAGCGGCAGGTCGGCGGTGCTGCGCGTGAGCGGTGCCGACTCGCCGTTGTACTCGTGGTGCTCACGCGCCAGCGACGACAGGAGCGGCACCCGGCGCACCCACTTCGCCCGCAGGAAACCGCCGGGCATGAAGCGGCCGATCAGCAGGATGGTCAGGCCGTACAGCGCGGCTTGGTAGCCCTGCACGCTGACGAGCAGCCATTGCTGCATGCTGGCCAGGACCACCACGCCGACCAGCGGCCCCCAGCGCAGGCCCGACCCGGCGAACAGCACCATCGCCACCGGAACCAGCGCGACGTTCAGGCCGAACACGGTGGCGGGGTCGATATAGCTCATCTGCCAGGCCTGCAGCGCGCCGGCGAGCGCGCCGAACACGGCACTGAGCACCAGCACCTTGCGTTTCACCGGGCCGATGCGCACACCCACCGTCTCTGCCACCTGCTCGTCGTTGCGGATGCTCTTCAGCGCGTAGCCGAAGCGCACCCGGTTGATGCGCAGCGTGGCGAGGAAGGTGATGACGCACGCCGCCAGCGCGAGCAGGTAGGCCGGTTTCAGCACCTGCGCCACAGGCAGCACGACACCGTCAGCGCCATTGGTGATAGGCGTCAGGTTGTAGGCCAGCACCTCCATCAGCGGCAACAGCGCCAGGGTGCCGAACGCGAAGTAGTCACCGTGCAGCCGGAATAGCGGCACCGACACGAATAGCGCGACCAAGCCGGTGACAACCACCGCGAAGCCGAGCGCAACCACGAACGGCCAGTGGCCGGTCAGTGCGATGGCAAAGCCATAGGCACCGATGCCGTAGAAGCAGTAGTGGCCCAGGTTCACATAGCCCATCTCGCCGGCCACCCAGTCCCAGCTCTGGGCGAGGATGTAGGCGATCAGCACGCTGAAGATGAAGGTCGTCGTGTAGGCGTTGCCGACGAAGGGCATCGCCGCGAGTGCGACGATCACCGCAGTTCCGAGCAACCTGCCTGCCATTTTCGACCCGCTCCACATCCGTGGCACGCTGGGCGCGCGGACCGTGTACTCGTTCGCGCCGCTCATATTCTTGCTCCCACACGCTTCGGAAAGACCACCAGGATCAACAGCATCGCGACGACGCTGATCGCCGGTGCCCATTCGGGTTTCCAGTACAGCCCGGTCAGGCCTTCGGCGACGCCGAGGAACACGCCCGCCGCCAAGGCGCCCGGCAGGTTTCCGATGCCGCCGACGACAATGATCGTGAAGGCCTTCACCGTGAGGCCAAAGCCCATGTACGGGTCGACCGGGAACGACAGCACGTAGAGCACCGCGGCGATCGCCACCGTAGCCGATCCGAACGCGAAGGTCAGTGCCTTGATGCGGGTGCTCTGAACGCCGCAGATCTGGGCGCCGGTCGCATCCTGCGTCACCGCACGCACCGCGCGGCCGAACCAGGTGCGCTTGAGCAGCAGGTGCATCACCACCGTCAGCAGCACGATGCCCGCCAGGATCAGCAGTTGCGTGGTCGAGATCACGATCTCGCCGAACTCGATGGCCGGCAGGCGCAGCGGGATGTTGCGCTGCGTCGCCCCGGCAGCTTTGGCGGTGATGTCGCTCAGCATCATCAAGGTACCGACCGTCACCAGCACTGTTCCGACCGTGCTTTCGAAGTGGTTGCGCTTGGTGAGCGGGCGCAACAGCAGGTGGTAGTAGCCGTAGGCGCAGACGAACATCAGCGGCGCCAGCAGCGCGGCAATCAGCAGCGGCTGCATGCCCCAGGCGCTGAACGCCAGGCTAGCCAGCACGCCGCTGACCGCGAGCAGCGTGCCGTGGGCGAAGTTGAGGATGCGCACCACGCCGTAGATGAGCGACAGCCCGAACGCAACCAGTGCGTACAGACCCCCGAGCAGCACGCCGCCGATGAGCACCTGGAGCAGGACGTCAAAGCTCATAGCTGCCTCACTGGGGCTGTTGCCAGGTCGGCGACGGCCACACGACCTTGCCGGTCGCGACCTCGGGCGGCCACACCACGACGACCTTGCCGTTTTGCATCTGCACCGTGAAGGCGCCGGTGTCGGCGAAGCCACGCTCATCGAAGGTCACGTCGCCGGCGGGCGACTTGACCGTGGCCTTGAACAGCGCCTCCTTAACCTTCTCGCGGTCGACCACGCCAGCCTTCTCGATGCCCTGAATCATCGTCAGGTACGAGGTCAGCCGGCCGAGGGTCCAGATGTAGTCGAACATCGTCACGTCCGAGCGCTTCATCACGGTTTCGACGAGGTCGCTGTAGGCGCCCTTGATGCCGGGGTACCAGCTCAGTTCGCCGGTCATGCCTTCGATGTCGGCACCCACCTGGCGCGCCAGCGAGCCGGTCAGCATCGTGTGGTGCACGTCCATCGCCCGCACCTTCAACTGGCGCATCTGTTGCACCAGCGGCACCGAGGCGTTGTCGTAGGAGCTGATGTAGACAATGTCGGCCTTGGCGGCGCGCACCTTGGCGATCAGCGAGGTGAAGTCTTTCAGTTCGGACGAGAAGGTCTCGTTGCCCAGCACCTTCAGGCCCTGGGCCTCGGCCTTCTTGCTCCAGGTGGCGGTGATGCCCTTCATCACCGGGTTGTCGTGGGTGACGAAGTAGATCGATTGCGGCTTCGGGATGACCTTCGAGATCATGTCGAAGTAGCGTTCCGACCAGCGCGGCACCACCGGGAACGGTGTGCCCCAGATGTACCTCAGTCCGCGGTCGTAGACGGACGGCGTGGCTACGTTGGCCATCACCATCGGGATCTTGTGCTTGTCCGCCACCGGCGGCACCGGACCACCGAGCGACGACCAGTCGGGGCCGACGAAGAAGTCGACGTTGTCGACCGTCGCCATCTTCTCGTACAACGCGACCGCGGTGGCCGGCACGCTCTGGTCGTCGTAAATGACAAACTTGAGCGGCAGCTTCTTCCCGCAGCTCTTGACCATGACGCCGCCGGTCTTGTTGACCTCCTCGACGAACACCTCGGTCATCTTTCGCCAGCGGCCCGCCAGCGTGGAAAACGGGCCCGTCTCGGACAGCGTAGTACCGAACACGATCGGGTCGATGCATGAGCCAATTTTAGCGCTGGCCGGCGTGGCCATGAGCGCCACGCCCAACGCTGCGAGTGCGGCGCCTGCGATACGTTGGAATGAGGATTTTGTCATTTCTGTCTCCTTCGTTGTGGTAAGTGGTTGGTTAGTCATTCGCTGGCCCGGGCGCTCAGGCCCTGCCAGCGATGTAGCGGTAGAGCGTGATCCAGAGCTAACAGGTCGAGCACGCGCGCCACGCTGTGGTTAACGATGTCATCCAGTGTGGCCGGCCGCGTGTAGAAAGCCGGTACTGGCGGGCAGATCAAGCCACCCATTTCGGTCACGGCGACCATGTTGCGCAGATGCGCCAGATTGAGCGGTGTCTCTCGCGCCATCAGCACAAGGCGTCGGCGCTCCTTGAGCACTACATCAGCGGCACGGCTCACCAGGTTATCGGACAGGCCAAGGGCAATGCTGGCCAGTGTCTTCATGGAGCAAGGCGCCACTACCATGCCGTGCGTCATAAAAGAGCCGCTGGCCACCGAAGCGCCGATGTCGCGCACGTTGTGCGTGACATGCGCCAGTTGCTCGATGTCGCTACGCGACATGTCGAGTTCCTGCATAGCCGTCAGCCCTCCAGCGGCTGACAAGATGAGGTGCGACTCACAGTGGTCAATTTTGCGCAGGGCTTCGAGTAGGCGCACGCCATAGACTACGCCGCTGGCACCGGTGATCGCGACGATGATGCGTCTGGGTGTCATGCTCGGGCGCTCAATATTCATTTCCGTCAAGGGACGTGCCGGAGAGTGCTGCGTTCCCTATGGCGACAATTGCGGAGGCCAGATCGACCTCGCGTTCGCCCGGCACATGCACCCGGGTGAACACATGCTCCGAGGAAGCAAGAGGTTTTGTCGCATCCAGCCCCATCTTGGCGCTCATGCCCTGCAGGTGAGCGGGCGGCTTGTTGTCTGCAAACGGCACCGTGGTGGACGGATCCAGTGGCGAGCCCTGCGCACCAGTAATCACTACCAGGTCTCGATCAGCCTGAAAACGCGTGGCTACCGCCCATTCAATCTCGGCGGGGTCATGCACATTGACATCCTCATCCACCACGATCACCTGTTTAATATCGTAGTGACCGCCGAAGGCGCCAAGAATCACGTTCTTGGGTTCCCCTTCGCGCTTCTTTTTCATTTGCACGTTCAAGTGATAGCGAGCCACGCCACCAATGGACAGATGCACGTCGATCACGTTGGGGAAACTGCGCTGGAGGTGGGCCAGCAGGGTCGCTTCGCGCGGTATGGCGCCCAGTAGCAAATGCTCCATTTCCGCCGGGACAATCGTATGAAAGATGGGGTCACGACGGTGCGTGATGGCATCAATGGCGATGACTTCGCGCTCTTCTCGCGCGCTGTAGTACTTTGGAAACTCGCCAAAAGGCCCCTCGGGTTCACGACGGCCAGGCAGCAAACGGCCTTCGATCACGATTTCTGCGTCAGCGGGCACGTGGACACCATTGCTGGTGCAGCGGACCACGCGCAGCGGGCTGCCGTGTAGTGCACCGGCGATTTCAAGTTCGTCGAAATCGATGGGCACGATAGCCTGTGAGGCCAGCGCGGTAAGCGGATCAACCCCGATCGCGATGGCAATGTCGAGCGCATCCCCCTGTGCTTCAGCCGCCTGAAAGAACGAATGCAAGTGGCGCGGCAACAGCAACACGCCAAGCTTGTCAGGTCCACTGATCTGAATGCGATTGATCGAGACGTTCTGGATCCCGGTTTTCGGATTGCGCGCAATCACCAGGCCCGCGGTGATATAGGGTCCATGGTCATGCTCGCTGTGGGTAGGAATCGGTAGCAACTTGAGAATGTCACCGGGGCAGCCCTTGAAATCGTGAACCACCTGCTGGCAAGGCGCCGCTTCGCGCACGACTTCCTGCGAGCGCAACGGGTGTTCAACAGCCTGACGGAATCGCGCCAGCAATTGCGACTCAGGCACGCCCATCGCCTCGGCAATCCACGAGCGGCGTGACATAAAACCTGAAACTACAGGCATCGCCTGCCCCCCAGGACGCCGAAACAGCGTGGCCTGGCGACCATCCAGCCGCTTCGAGATAGCCGCCAGTTCATGCTGGAGTGATACGTCTTCCCGGATCGCGGCCAGCCGATCGGTGGATGCCAAGTGGCGCAACCAGGCGCGCATGCTGGTAAAGGGAGCGGTGGGTGAAGTCATGGGAATGCCTTTTGCTTTTGTCTTGTCAATGCGTGAACGTCAGTCGATTTGCGGGAGGCGGCCTTCACGTGCCACGCGCGCCCACTTTCCAACTTCGGCACTGAAGAAGCGCGTGAACTCCGCTGGCGAGTCACCGATCGGAACGAAACCTTGCTCCAGCAGTTTGGCCTTCAAATCAGACGACCGCACGGCACGCATAGTGGCTGCCGCGAGGGCATCAATCACTGGTTTTGGCGTACCTGCCGGTGCAAACAGGCCAAACCATCCGTTGAAGTCGTAATTGGGTACTCCCGCTTCAGCAATGGTTGGCAGACCGGGCATGAGCGGCGAGCGTAGCGCGGTGCTGACTGCAATGGCACGCAGCTTGCCCGAGCGGATTTGCGGCAGTGCCGAGGTCTGGAACATGAACATCAAATTGATGTTTCCTGCCAGCAGGTCAGGCAGCGCCTGCGAATCAGATTTGTAGGGCACATGAGTCATGTCCACCCCAGCCGACACCTTGAACAATTCGCCAGCCAGGTGACTGGAAGTTCCAATGCCCGATGACGAAAAATTCAACTGACCCGGATTCGCTTTGGCGTAGGCAATCAACTCGGAGACGGAGCGAATCGGCAACGAGGGGTGCACAACAACAATCATGGGGACACCGCAGCACTGGCTGATCGAAACAAGATCCTTCAACGGATCAAAGCTCATCTTTTTTTGCAGGCTGGGGTTGCTTGCCAGGCTGGTGGACGCCATGACGATGGTGTAGCCATCGGCAGTCGAACGCACCGTCGCCTCCGCTCCAATATTTCCACCTGCGCCCGGCTTGTTATCAATAACGATGGGCTGCCCCAGAAGCTCGGCGAGCTTGTTACCAACCAACCGCCCAATGTTGTCGCCCGTACCGCCCGCTGAATAGGGCACGACCATGCGGATCACTTTATTGGGGTAAGGATCTGCAGCCGAGGCAGGTATGGCGAGCAGCAACGCGATGGCTGGCAGACAGCGCGCGAGTGCACCGGAAAAAATGGTTTTCATGGGTTCTCTCCTGTGCGGATAGGGGTCGGAGGACTCGATGGCGCTGGCAGGGCGGCCTCGAATTCGCCGGCCACCAGCTTGCGGCGCAGCACCTTGCCGACCGGTGACTTGGGAATCTCGCGCACAAAGACATATTCGCGCGGCCGCTTGAAATTGACGAGGTCGGAGATGCGGCAGTGGGCATCCAGCACATCGGCCGGCACCGGCTCGCGCGCCTTCACGAAGGCGACGACGCGCTGGCCCCAGCGCTCGTCTTTCAGGCCCGCCACGGCCACCTCGTCGACGGCCGGATGCAGCGACAGCACCGACTCGATGTCCACCGGCGAGATGTTCTCGCCGCCGCTGATGATCATGTCGTCGACCCGGCCGGTGACGTAGAGGTCGCCATCGGTATCGAAATAGCCGGTGTCGCCGGTGAAGTACCAGCCGTCCCGCAGGCTTTTGGCATTGGCGTCAGGCCGGTTGTGGTAACCCTCGAAGGCTTCGTCGCCGGCCAGTTCCGCCAGGATCTGCCCCTCTTCGCCGGCGTCGGCCAGCAAGCCGGGGTCGGCGCTGTCGAGCTTGACCACGCGCAGTCGGGTGTTGATGCCGGCGCGGCCGGCCGACCCGGGTTTGGCAACGGCGTCCTGGTTGGTCGCGAAGGTGTAGATTTCCGAGCTGCCATAGTGGTTGACAAACAGCTCGGGCGCAAATGCTTCCTTCAGGCGCAGCAGCAGGGCGTCGTGCATGGGTGCGCCGGCAAAGCCGAGCTTGCGGACGCTGGAGACATCGGTGCGCGGGAAATCCGGGTGGGCCAGCACCTCGTGGTAGAGCGTTGGCACCAGGTAAAGATGGGTCAGCCGTTCCGCCTCAATGGCCTGAAGCGAGCGCTGCGCATCAAATTTCGGCATGCAGACAAAGCGGCCATCAATCAGGGCCAGCGCCAGCAGAGAGCGCACCCCCATGGTGTGGTACAGCGGCATCACGCCCAGTGTGCGTTCACCGTGCGCATAGCGGTTCTGCGCCACATGGGCCAGCGCGGCAATGCGCTCGGCGCGGTGGCGGCGCGGCACGCCCTTGGGCTTGCCGGTCGTGCCCGAGGTGTAGAGCATCAGCGACAGGTCTTCGGCGCCGGCCTGCGGTGTCGGCTCGGCAGGCGCTGCCAGCCAGTCATCGAAGTTCACCGTGGCCCTCCGAACCGCGCCGACGCCGATCCGTAGCACGCGCTGCGCTTCGGCAGAGCCGTCGATGGCCTCTTGCACCACCGGCTCGAACACCAGGGCACGCGCACCCGAGTCGCTGAGGCAGTAGTCGACTTCATCCGCCTTGGCGCGCCAGTTCAGCGGGGTGATGATGATGCCGGCGAACTGGCAGGCCCAGTGCAGGGTGGCCATCTCCCATCGGTTTTGCAGTACCGCCAGCAGGTGGTCGCCACGCCGCAGTCCCAGGCCCGTCAGAGCGCGCTGCACGGCCCCCACGCGCAACGCCCATTGCGCATAGCTCAGGCGCAGCTCTGCGTCGACCAGTGCCACGGCCCGCGGGCTGCGTTCCACGCTCTGCAGAAAGGTTCTTCCGAGGTCAAGCATGGCCGGCCTTTCTGGCGGCATGCCGCGCCTGCGCCACTTCCAGCACGGCAGCGACGATGGGGGTGTAGCCGGTGCAGCGGCAGATGTGGCCCGACAGCAGGTCGCGCACCTCGGCCTCGGTGGGCTCATGCGGCGCAGCACCGGGCGCGTCCCGGCGATCGAGCCAGTCGGCGCAGGACATCAGGATGCCGGCGGTGCAAAAGCCGCATTGCAGCGCATGGTGGCGCTTGAAGGCCTGCTGCAACTGGTCCGGGGTTCCATCGGCCAGCGCCAGGCCCTCGACCGTATCGACCTGCCGGCCGTCGACCTGCACCGCCAGCGTCAGGCAGGCGCGGCAGGCCACGCCGTCGATGCGCACCGTGCAGGCGCCGCACACACCGTGCTCGCAGCCCACATGGGTGCCGGTCGCGCCGAGTTCGTCGCGCAGGAAGTCGGTCAGCAGCAGGCGGGGCTGCGCATGGCCGGTGCGGCGTTGCCGGTTCAGTGTCAGTTCCACGGGATGCAGAACCTGGCGGGAAAGCGGGGGTAAATCGGGTGTCATGCGGTGCTCCGTTCTGGATGTCGGTTCAACAAGGCCTGCTGGACGGCCCGGCGCCCCAGGGTGCGTACCAGCTGGCGCCGCAGTTGCGCGCTGGCCTGGGGTTCGTCGCGGGCCTGCAGCGACCAGGCGAGCTCGTTGAGGGCATCGTCCAGCGCGCTACCGTGCAGCAGGGGAAAGTCGCGGGCGGTCGGTCGGTCGGCAACGCCGCCGACAGCAATGCGCAGACGCTGCCCGTCGACCACCACGGCCACGGCGCAAACGGCGAAGTCACCGTGGCGCATCGAGAACTCCTCAAAACCGAAACCGGTGCCGCCTTTCGCCAAGGGAAAACGCACCTCCTCCAGCAACTCGTCAGGCGCACGCGCGGTGAGCAGCATGCCGGTGAAAAAATCCGCCGCCTTGACCACCCGCCGCCCGCGCGCCCGGCGCAGCACCACTTCACCCTCGAGCGCCAGCAGGCACAGCGGCAACTCGGCCGATGGATCGGCATGCGCGATGGAGCCGGCTACCGTGCCGCGGTTGCGGATCTGGAAATGGGAAATATGGGGAAAGGCCAGCGCCAGCAGGGGCAGCTCGGTGGCCAGCCCCGGCCGCCCATGAACGCTGGCCTGGGTCGCGGCCGCGCCGATGCGAAGCTGGCCGTTGGCTACCTCGACCGCTGCCATCGGGCGGCTGCGTGAAATGTCGATTAGCAGCGCCGGGTTGGCCAGCCGCATGTTCAGCACAGCCATCAGCGACTGGCCACCAGCGAGGATGCGGGCATCCTCGCCGTGCCGGGCCAGCGCGGCGACGGCAACCTCGGCCTGGTCGGCGCGCAGGTAATCAAATGCGGCGGGCTTCATGCGTTCACTCCCAGACGGCGCAGCAGGCGCTGCCACCAGGTCAGGCGCGCCGCCCCGGTGGCCTGCCGGCCCAGCGATTCAAACAGCTGCGCGAGCACGATGCGGGCCGCGCCTTCCAGCATGCGGCTGCCAACCGCCGCGACCTTGCCGCCGACCTGCGCCGCATAGTCATAGTGCAGGCGTGTGCCGGAGGCCGTGGCCTCCAGCCGCACCGTGCCGCTGCCCGCACCGGTTCCCAGTGATGAAGACCCCTCCCCGGCCAGACGCAGGCTGTGCGGCGCATCAATGTCGGACAGGGCAATTTCCGCGGCATAGCGCGCCTTCACCAGACCCACGCCCACGGTCACGTCGGCGCGGTAACGGTTCTCCCCGGTCGACACCAGCGCGTGGCAGCCGGGAATGACCTTCGCCAGCGCGGCCGGGTCGAGCAGCACCGCGAACACCTTCTGCGGCGACGCCGCAATCTCGATCACGCCGGCCGCGTGCAGGGACAGCCCGTCCTGCGCCGCCGACACCGGCTGCGCCGCCATCGCGCGGGCCATGGCCGCCGGGGGCGCGGGTTCGACGGCCCCCATCAGCGCGAGCACCCGGCTGGGGGTCAGCGGCAGGCGGATGTCGCTGACGTCGCCGATGCGGGCCTGCAGCGGTTTGAGCGCGTCGGCAAAAGCGTTGGCAATGCACACGGGGGTGCTCATGTTGTTGCCTTCGCCCAGGCCCTTGGCGCCCAACGGCGTGAAGGGCGAAGGCGTTTCCATGTGCACGATCTCCGGCTCGGGCACCTCGCAGGCGGTGGGCATCAGGTAGTCGGCCAGCGTGCCCGACTGGAAGCCGCCGTCGGCGGCATAACGGAACTCTTCGAACAGCGCCGCGCCCAGGCCCTGGGCAAAGGCGCCGCGGATCTGCCCGTCGGCCATGCCGGGGTGCAGGATGCGGCCGGCATCATGGGCCGTGATGTAGCGGTCCACGCGCACGCGGCCGGTGTCGGGGTCCACCTCCAGGCCGCAGATGTCAAACACAAAACCGTAGGCGGCCGAGGTATTGACGCGGTCCTGCGCGTCGGGTGCGGCCAGCGTGGGAGCCGTCCAGAAGGCGGTTTCGCGCAGACCAGGCTCCACCCCCTCGGGCAGCAGGCCAGGCGCCCAGTGCGGGCTGGCAGCCAGCCGGGCAAAGGGCTGCGAGCGCCCGGGCTCCAGCGCATTGAAGACCTTGCCGGCTTCAAAACGCACCTGCCCGGGCGCGCAGCCCAGCGCAGCTGCGGCGATGTGCGCGAGTTTGTCGCGCATCTTGACGGCCGCCAGATGCACCGTGCCGGCCACCGCGCCGGCGAAGCGGCTGGAGTAGTTGCCGGCGGCCACCGACCAGGCGTCCTTGGCGGTATCGAATTCGACATTGACCACGACCTGGCCGGGCTGCAGGCCCAGCACGTCGGCCACCACCTGCGCGCAGACGGTCATGTGGCCCTGGCCGGCGGGTGCCGACGCGATATTGACATTCACCCCACCCAGCAGGTCAATGGCCACGGTGGCGCTGGCAATGGCGCCGTTCTTGGGGCCCGCCTTGGCGCGTTGCCCGGCGGTAAGCACCGTGCTGATGTAACCCATGTTCGACACCGACGGCTCAACGATGGCCGCGCAACCGATGCCATAGAGTTTTCCGGCGGCCCGCGCGGCATCGCGGCGCGCATGCAGGGCCGGCATGTCGGCCTGCTGCCGGGCGAGCTCCAGCGCCCGCACATAATCGCCCGAGTCCAGCACCGCCCCGGCCGCTGCCTGGTAAGGAAACTGGCCGGCCTGTACGAAGTTCTGGCGCCGCAGCTCAAACGGATCGATGCCCAGTTCGCTGGCAATCCGGTCCATCAGCCGCTCCAGCGCGAAGTACACCTGCGGCCCGCCGAAGCCGCGCACCAGGCCGGTGGGCGTCTTGTTGGTCAGCACCACGCGGTTGCGCACCTCCAGGTGGGCGATGTCATAGGCGCCGGTCAGCGCGCCATGCATGCGGTAGAACGTCGCCGGTTCAGGCGCGCGCAGGTAGCCGCCCACCTCGTCCATCTGGTCGTAGCGCAGCGCGACAATGCGGCCGCCGGCCGTCACCGCCGCTTCGATGTGGGTCAGGCGCGCCGTGGCGGAAGTGGCGGCCGTCAGGTGCTCCAGCCGGTCTTCCACCCACTTGACCGGCGCGCCGGCCTTGCGCGAAGCCAGGCACATCAGCACCACATACGGAAACACCGCCTGCTTCACGCCGAAGCTGCCCCCCGAATCACGCGGGATGCGATGGCGCAGCTTGTTGCCCGGCACCTGCAGCGCCAGCGCCATCACGGCATGCAGCGAGAACGGCCCCATGAAGTTCGACAGCACGTCGTAGCCTTCGTCGCCCGGCAGGTGCTCGGCCACGACCACGCCGCATTCAATCGGCGTGCAGGAGTTGCGCGGATAGCGCACGGTCAGCGCCACCCGGTGGGCGGCCTGCGCAAACGCGGCGGGTGCATCACCATAGCTGAAACGGCGGTCCGACACCACATTGCTGCCCACAGCCGGGTGCAGCACCGGTGCCTCGGGCGTCATGGCTTTTTCAATATCGATCACCGCAGGCAGGCTGCGGTAACTCACCCGGATTGCATCGAGCGCGTCTTCGGCCAGGTAGCGGCTTTCGGCAATGACCACCGCCACCGCCTCGCCCACGTAGCGCACCCGGTCCACCGCCAGCGCCCAGTGCTTCATGGGCTGCTTGACGCCCACCACAAAGGGCTGCGACCAGCGCTGCACGTCTTCACCGGTCAGCACGGCGCGCACGCCGGGCATGGCCAGTGCCGCCGAGGCTTCCAGCTGCAGCAACTCGGCATGCGCGTGCGGCGAACGCAGCACCGCCGCGTGCAGGGTTCCGGGGCGCACACCGATGTCGTCACCGTAGCGGCCACGGCCGCTGAGCAGCGCGTCGTCTTCAACGCGCGGTACCGACTGACCCACATGGGTCACATTGATATTGGAAATGTGCTGACGCAGTTGCTGCGTCGCGCCCGGATCACTGTGCACTGGCTTGTCTCCTGCTTGTCCTTCTAGGTGCCTAGCGTAGGCAGTACAAGCAGGTCGTCGTGAGCAGGCGAGTCCGGCGAAGGACCAAATCGTCTGATTTAGGTCCAGCGAGTCTGACGACTTTCGTGCTGCACCGCAGCAACGCCAGCCCGGAGCGTCAGATCAGGTCAGAAGAGGATGCCGAGCCCGCAGGCGGCTCGTAGAGATTGACGGCGCGGCGGTAATCCGTGGGCGTGATGCCCAGGTGCTGCCGGAAAAACCGCGCGAAATGACTGGAGGCCGAAAAGCCCAGGTCATGGGCCACATCGCCCACCGGCTCGCTCGAATGCGACAGCCGGTCCACCGCCGCCTCAAAGCGCAGCACGTTGGCGTACACCAGCGGCGTGACATGCGTGTCGCGATGGAACAGTGAAAAGAAATGGGCGCGTGACAGCCCGGCGAAGCTGGCCAGATCGTCCATGTCAAAGTCGCGCACCAGGTTTTCACGCATGTGGGCAATGACCTTGCGGGTGCGCGGATCCATCGACGAAGGCGGACGGCTGCGCAGCAGTCCGGCAATATCACGCCAGCCCGAATAACTGTCGATCACCGAGATCACCAGGTTGAACAGCAGGCTCTCCAGGCGCGTGGCCGCCACTTCATCGGCCCACCACAGCTCGAGTACGAATTCCTCGACGATCTTGCGCGTCCCCGGTCGGATCTGCACGCAGGACTGGGGGAAAAAACGCGGATGGGCCGACAAGGTCAGCGAGCGCTGGATTTCCGACAGCCACGGCGGCTCGATATACAGGGCCAGGATCAGCGTCTGCTCGCCCTGGGGCGCTGCGTGCGTGTAGGCATGGGGCTCCCAGGCATTGACCAGCACGGCGGTCTCACTGGTCAGCGGCTGACGTTCGCCGCGCACCAGGAAGGCGCTATCAGCCCCGCCGGCCTTGATCAGGATATGGCAGTGGTGGTGCGCATGCGCCACCAGCGAAGCATTCATGTCCAGCAAAGCCACACGACCAAAGCGCCCCTGGAAAATTTTGATGGCTGTGGACATGGTTGCCGGGAAGAAAAAGGTTGGCGAGCACTACCAATGGCAAATAATTTTCGATCATAGCCCTGTTGAAAGTTCTGCGGGAAACACGGTCATTGCAGGGAACAGGGGCATTTCCGCTTGCCGGACTGTGCGGCGGCTGACCGGACGGGGATGACAACTCCCCTGATCCGGCCGGCGGCACCAGACCCGGGCCGGTCGGGGCCTGCACCATGCCGTCGACGGCGATATCTTCCGGAAACTCCGTAGGCGACCGGCCTGGAAGCAGGACACGAATTGTTCCAATTTGAGAATTTCGCCCGGGCCCGGCATGCATGCTAGGGTTTAACCTAGGAATGTCTGTCGTCAGTGATCCAACAATGAGCCTGCAACATCCTCAGCCAATAGCCAATAGCCAATAGCAGACAGGAGACTCGCCCATGCAAGTTCAACTCACAGTCAACGGGAAATCGTCCAGCATTGAGGCTCCACCCAACACCCTGTTGGTGCAGGTGTTGCGGGAGCATCTCAAGCTCACCGGAACCCATGTGGGCTGCGATACCGCCCAATGTGGCGCCTGCACCGTCATCATGAACGGGCGGGCCGTCAAGTCCTGCAACATCCTGGCGGCCCAGGCGGCGGGCGCCGAGATCACCACCATCGAAGGCCTGGCCAAGGCAGACGGCACGCTGCACCCGATGCAGGCCGCCTTCAAGGAGTGCCACGGCCTGCAATGCGGCTTTTGCACGACCGGCATGGTGATGAATGCCGTGGACCTGTGCACGCACCACCCCCAGGCCACGGAAGCCGAAATCCGCGAGCTGCTGGAAGGCAATATCTGCCGCTGCACCGGCTACCAGAACATCGTCAAGGCCGTGCAGCAGGGCGCGGTCGCGATGGCGGCCTGAAGACCTGAAGACCTGACGCGGCGGCATGGCCCGTTCACGCCGCCGGGATTTTTGAAACGTTGAAACGCCCCACCCGCGCGGACCAACGCCATACCAAGTTAGCCATCTTTTCCAGGGAGTACACGACATGGGTGCATCCGACTTCATCCACCTGCCGACGATCGGCACGTCCGTTCGCCGCAAGGAAGACTACCGCTTTCTCACCGGCGGCGGCCAATACACCGATGACATCACGCTGGCCAACCAGAGCTACGCGGTGTTTGTGCGCTCCCCGCATGCGCATGCCCGGATCAACAGCATCAGCACCGCGCAGGCCAAGGCCGCGCCGGGCGTCCTCGGCGTGTTTGTCGGCGAGGACGTCGCGGCCGACAAGATCAACGGCCTGCCCTGCGGCTGGCTGATCACCAGCACCGACGGTACCCCGATGAAGGAGCCGCCGCACCCCATCCTGGCGCAGGGCAAGGTGCGCTATGTCGGCGACCATGTCGCCATGGTGGTGGCCGAGACGCTGGAGCAGGCCAAGAATGCCGCCGAGCTGGTCGAGGTGGACTACGAGGTGCTGAGCGCCGTCGTCAAGGTGACCGATGCCGCGAAAGCCACGGCGCTGCATGAGGCCGCACCCGACAACCACTGCTACAAATGGGCGATTGGCGACAAGGCGCAGGTTGATGCGGCATTTGCCGGGGCCGCGCATGTGAGCAAAATTGATCTGACCAACAACCGGCTGGTTCCCAACGCGATGGAGCCGCGCGCCGTGATTGGCTCCTACAGCCGGGCGACGGATGAATACACGCTGTACGTGGCCAACCAGAATCCGCACGTCGAGCGCCTGCTGCTCACCGCGTTTGTGATGGGCCTGCCGGAACACAAGGTGCGCGTGATTGCACCCGATGTCGGCGGTGGTTTCGGCTCCAAGATCTACCTCTACGCCGAAGACGTCTGCCTGACCTGGGCCTCGAAAAAGCTCAACCGCAACATCAAGTGGACGGCCGACCGCAGCGAAGCCTTTGTCAGCGACGCTCACGGCCGGGACCATTCCAGTCATGCCGAAATGGCGCTCGACAAAGACGGCAAGTTCCTCGCGCTGCGCGTGCACACCGACGCCAACATGGGCGCCTACCTGTCGACCTTTGCGCCGGCCATCCCGACCATTCTGTACGCCACGCTGCTGGCCGGCCAGTACACCACGCCGCAGATTTATGTCGAGGTCGACGCCTGGTTCACCAACACCGCACCGGTGGACGCCTACCGCGGCGCCGGCCGTCCCGAGGCGACCTACCTGCTGGAGCGGCTGGTCACGCGCGCCGGCTGGGAGCTGGGCCTGGCGCAGGATGAAATCCGCCGGCGCAACATGGTCACCCAGTTCCCCTACCAGACGCCGGTGGCACTGCAGTACGACGTGGGCGACTTCCGCGCCTTGCTGGAGCGCGCCAACGAGCTGGCCGACGTGGCCGGTTTTGCCCAGCGCAGGGCGGCGACCGAGGCGAAGGGCAAGCTGCGCGGCATGGGCTACTCCAGCTACATCGAAGCCTGTGGCCTGGCGCCCAGCAACATCGCCGGCGCCCTGGGTGCCCGCGCCGGCCTGTTCGAGTGCGGCGAGGTGCGGGTTCACCCCACCGGCAGCGTCACCGTGTTCACCGGCTCGCACAGCCACGGCCAGGGCCATGAGACCACCTTCTCCCAGGTCGTGGCCGCCCGCCTGGGCATTTCGGTCGAGCAGGTGGACATCGTGCATGGCGACACCGGGCGCGTGCCTTTCGGCATGGGCACCTATGGCTCCCGCTCCCTGTCGGTCGGCGGCACGGCCATCATGAAAGCGCTGGACAAGATCGAGGCCAAGGCCAAGAAAATCGCCGCCCACCTGATGGAAGCCAGCGACGCCGACGTGGAGTTCGCCAACGGTGAATTCACCATCAAGGGCACCGACAAGAAGGTGACCTTCGGCCAGGTGGCGCTGACGGCCTATGTGCCGCACAACTACCCGCTCGACAAGCTGGAGCCCGGCCTCAACGAGACGGCGTTTTACGACCCAACCAACTTCACCTTCCCGGCCGGCACCTACATCTGCGAAGTCGAGGTCGACCCCGCCACCGGCGAAGTGCGGGTGGACCGCTTCACCGCGGTGGACGACTTCGGCAACATCATCAACCCGATGATCGTCGAAGGCCAGGTGCAGGGGGGCCTGGTGCAGGGCATTGGCCAGGCGCTGATGGAAAACTGCGTGTACGACCAGGAATCCGGCCAGCTGCTGACCGGCTCGCTGATGGACTACGCGATGCCGCGTGCCGACGACATGCCCAACTTCACCCTGGCCACGCTGTGCACGCCGTGCAGCCACAACCCGCTCGGCGCCAAGGGCTGCGGCGAGGCGGGCGCCATCGGGTCGCCGCCGGCGGTGATCAACGCCGTGCTCGATGCGCTCAAGCCGCTGGGCGTGACCGACTTCGACATGCCCGCATCGCCCGGCCGCGTCTGGGAAGCCATCCAGGCCGCCAAACACTGACACCTTCCAAGGAGCAACCACCATGTATGCATTCACCCTGGAACGCCCTGCCACCCTGGCTGACGCCGCTAAGCTCGCCGCCGGCGCCAAGCCGCTGGCCGGTGGCCAGACCCTCCTCGCGTCGATGAAGCTGCGCCTGTCCAGCCCGGAGCAACTGGCCGACCTGAGCGGCATCAAGGAACTTGCCGGCATCAAGCGCGACGGCAATGCTTTTGTCATCGGCGCGATGACGCGCCACGCCGATGTCGCCGACAATGCCGAACTGAAAGCGGCCTTGCCCGCGCTGGCGGACATGGCCGCCCACATCGGTGACCGCCAGGTGCGTGCGATGGGCACGCTGGGCGGCTCAGTGGCCAACAACGACCCGGCCGCCTGCTACCCCAGCGCGGTGCTGGCGCTGGGCGCGACCATTCACACGACGGCGCGCAAGATTGCCGCCGACGATTTCTTTCTCGGCATGTTTGCGACCGCCCTCGACGAGGGCGAGCTGATCACGGCGATCAGTTTTCCCATCCCCAAACGCGCGGCCTACATGAAGTTCAAGCAGCCGGCCTCGCGCTTTGCGCTGGTCGGTGTGTTCATTGCACAGTTTGATGCCGGTGTGCGCGTGGCCATCACCGGGGCAGCCAACGGCGTGTTCCGCCATGCCGGCCTGGAAGCGGCCTTGAGCAAAAACTTTACGCCCGAAGCGGCAGCCGCCGTGAAGATTGACGCGACAGACCTCAACAGCGACATCCACGCCACAGCGGCGTACCGCGCCAACCTGATCAGTGTGCAGGCGCAGCGCGGGGTGGCGAAAGCGCTGGGCTAAGCGGGCAAGGCCAAGGCGGGGGTGGCGAAGGCCGTCATTGCGGGCTTGACCCGCAATCCATGAACCCGGCTTTTGGCTGGAGAATGCGGATGCATGGATCCTGGATCCAGTCCGGGATGACAACCGGGGCAAGGGCCTCACTGAACCACATTGCCTCCAGCCCTTTATTTACGGGCTCAAATAGCTATTTAATTGATAGCGAATGAATAGACGACAGACTGATTTTGATGACACCTTTCCCAAGCATTGATGCGCTGATGCAGGCGCTGCAGGGCGCCGGCTACTTTGCCGACCGCCGGCTGGCGACGGCGGTCTTTCTGGCTCTCAGGCTGCAGCGTCCGCTGCTGCTGGAAGGCGAACCCGGCGTGGGCAAGACCGAGCTGGCCAAGGCGCTGGCCGTGGCGCTGCAGCGGCAACTGATACGCCTGCAGTGCTACGACGGGCTGGAGCAGCGCGAGGCCCTGTACGAATGGAACTATGCGGCCCAACTGCTGCACATGCGGGCCGTGGAATTGAGAGCCCCCACGCTCGGCACTGGCGTGTCCTCGCTGCCCCCCGAGGGGGCGTCCGCCGCCTTGGGGCGGCCCGGCGGCGGCGGGCACGGCAACCAACAAGCCTCAGACGTGGAGCGCGAGGTCTACCAGGACCGCTACCTGATCCGGCGCCCGCTGCTGCAGGCGCTGCAAACGCCTCCACCGGGCGCCGTGCTGCTGATCGACGAGGTGGACCGGGCCGATGAGCCCTTCGAAGCCTTTTTGCTCGAGTACCTGGGCGAGTACCAGGTCAGCATTCCGGAGATCGGCACGGTGCGCGCCGAGGTGACGCCCGTCACCATCCTCACCAGCAACCGCACGCGCGAACTCAATGACGCCGTCAAGCGGCGCTGCCTGTACCACTGGCTCGACTACCCGGACCGCGAACGCGAACTCGCGATTGTGCGGGCCCAGGTACCCGAGGCCGGCGAGCAGCTGTCGGCCCAGGTCGCCGCCTTTGTCGACCGGCTGCGCCGCTCGCCATTTGGCAATGCCTTCCAGCGCGCGCCAGGCATTGCCGAGAGCGTCGAGTGGGCCAAGGCACTGGTCGCGCTCGACACCCTGGTCGTTGACCCCGAAGTGGTGGCCGATACAGCGGGAATTTTGTTCAAGCAGCGCGAAGATGTGGCGGCGCTGACGCACGAGATGGCTGTTGAGCTGCTCAAGCCGGAGGAGGTGGCGGGATGATGCCCACTCGCCGTCCTTCGACAACTCAGGACAGATCAGGTATTGCGGGGCGAGCCCTCACCCCAGCCCTCTCCCAGAGGGAAAGGGAGCCAACCAGTTCTTCATCCCCCCTCCCGCGGGCCCACCCCACGACCTTCCGCACGCTGGAAAGGGAACAAGTCAGTTCTTCATTCCCTCTCCCTCTGGGAGAGGGTTAGGGTGAGGGCTCCCCGTGCTGTTAGGTGACGCCCGCAGCGGCAAGCTGGCCGACAACATCACCGGTTTTGGCCGCGCCTTGCGCCGGGCCGGCGTGAAAATTGACAGCCAGCGCATTGCCCTGGCCAAGGAGGCGGCGCTGGCGGTCGGTGTTGCCGACAGGGACGACCTCAGTGCCGCCTTTGAAGCCGTCATGGTCAGCCGCGAGCAGGACCGTCTGGTGTTCCGCGAGCTGTTCGATGTGTACTTCCAGGACCCGAAAGTCGCCAACAAGCTGCTGGCGCAGTTGCTGCCCAGTGCCGAAGGCCAGGCCGAACCCAGCAAGCGCCGGCCCCGCGTGCGCGAGGCGCTGTCGCCGCAAAAGACCTTTGGCCAGCAGGCCCAGCCCCGCGCCGACGACCAGAAGGTGGAGTTCGATGCGGCCATGACCGCCAGCGACATTGAGCGCCTGCAGCATGCCGACTTCAACGCGCTGTCGGCTACCGAGTACCGCCTGGTCGAACGGCTGGCGCGCGACATCAAGCTGCCCTTGCCCATGTTTGCCTCGCGCCGCAGCCGCCCCGCCACCTCGGGCGCGCGCATTCACTGGCCGGGCGTGATGCACCAGGCCGCACGCACGGGCGGCGAGCTGATGCACCTACCGCGGCGGCAGCGGCGCGAGCAGGCCCTGCCCCTGCTGGTGCTGGTCGATGTGTCGGGCTCGATGGAGCGTTATGCGCGTTTGCTGCTGGCCTTTTTACACGCGGCCACGCGCCGCCATCCGCACCGCGACGTGTTTGCCTTCGGCATGCACCTGACCGACTTGACGCCGGCCTTTCGCCAGGCCGACACCGACGAGATGCTGGCGCATGCCAGTCTGGCGATTGAAGACTTTGCCGGCGGCACCCAGTTGGGCGCGTCGCTGGCCAGCCTGCGCGAGCACCATGCGCGCCGCCTGGTGGGCCGGCGAACCATTGTGCTGATCATCACCGACGGGCTGGACACCGGCGAGCCGGCCGATCTGGCGAAAGAGCTCGCCTGGCTGCGCCGGCGCAGCCGCCGCCTGCTCTGGCTCAACCCCCTGCTGCGCTTTGAGGGCTACGCGCCACTGGCACGCGGCGCTGCCGTGCTGCATGCCCATGCGCATGGCATGCTGGCGGTACACAATCTGAGCAAACTCGAAGAACTGGCTGCCAGCCTGGCCGCCCTGATGAAAACCTGAAAAAACCTGAAAACTTGAAAGAATCTCCCCATGGACATGCAAGGAAGCCGTCAACTGGCCGTGACCCAGCAACAGGCGTGGGATGCGCTGAACGACCCGGCCGTGCTCAAGACCTGCATACCGGGTTGCGACAAGGTGCAAGCCTCCGGCGAGAACCAGTACGCCATCGGCATGGCGCTGAAGATCGGCCCGGTATCGGCCAAATTCACCGGCAAGATCACGCTGAGCGACATCAACCCGCCGGCCAGCTACCGGCTGTCGTTTGAAGGCCAGGGCGGCCCGGCCGGTTTTGGCAAGGGCAGCGCGGCGGTCACGCTGACGCCGGACGCGGATGGCTGCGCGCTGTCGTACACGGTCAATGCCACCGTGGGCGGCAAGATCGCGCAGCTGGGGCAGCGGCTGATCGATGGTGCGGCCAAATCGATGGCGGAAGATTTCTTCAAACGTTTTGACGGAGAAATGCAACGCCAGCACCCTGAAAGTTATGCGGCCAAAATGGTGATGGGCGAGGTGGATGCGGAGCCGGTGGGCGGCGCGCACAATGCGGGCGTGCCCATGTGGGTCTGGGTGGGCGCTGCGGTGGGGGTCCTGCTGCTGGCGCTCGTGGCATGGTGGTCCCGTTGAAGACCGGGCAATACCTGGTCAAGGAAAGCGAATGGAAAATCTCGATGTGATGGTGCTGCGGACCTTGCGCGACTGGCGCATGGCGGGCAAGCGCGCCTTGCTGGCCACCGTGGTACGCACCTGGGGCTCGTCGCCGCGACCGGTGGGCTCGATCATGGCGCTGTGCGAAGACGGCTCGGTGGTCGGCTCGGTCTCCGGCGGCTGCATTGAAGACGACCTGATTTACCAGTACACGCGCGCCTATGCGTCGGCGGCCACGCAGCCCGGTGGCACTGACGCTGACGCTAGCAGCCAGCAGATTCCGCTGGGTCCGCCCGCTTTCATCAAGTACGGCATCACCGCCGACGAGGCCCACCGCTTTGGCCTGCCCTGCGGCGGCACGCTGGAGCTGGTGCTGGAATACGACCCCGACGCCAGCCACCTGGCACGGCTGGTCGAAGGGCTGGAAGCCGGGCAGCTGATGCAGCGCACGCTGCGCCTGAGCGATGGCGCGGTGACGCTGGCGCAGGCCACGACCCCTGCAGCGCTCAGCGTCTCGGCCACGGAACTCGTCAACACCTTCGGCCCCGAGTACCGCATGCTGCTGATTGGCGCCGGCCAGCTGACCGAATACCTCGCCACCATGGCGCTGTTCAGCGGCTTTGCCGTGACCGTCTGCGACCCGCGCGAAGAATACCGCAGCGCCTGGTCGGTACCAGGCGCCAAAGTGCTCAGCGACATGCCGGATGATGTGGTTGTGGCCTTCAAGCCCGACCGGCGCAGCTGCGTGATTGCGCTCACGCACGACCCCAAGCTTGATGACCTGGCGTTGCTGGAGGCCCTGGGCACCGATGCGTTTTATGTGGGCGCCATCGGTTCACGGCGCAACAACGAGGCACGGCACCAGCGCATGCTCGAGCATTTCGGCCAGACCGAAACCACGCTGGCCCGGCTGCGCGGGCCCATCGGCATTTACATCGGCAGCAAAACGCCGCCGGAGATTGCCGTCAGTGTGATGGCGGAAGTGCTGGCCGTGAAAAACGGCGTGACGCTGCCGCGTGACATGGAAGTGGCGCAGGCGAAAAACGAGCGCGCCATCGTGGGTAACGCGGCAGGCGACCTGGTGTGCGGCACCGGGAGCGCCACCTCCTGATCGGTCAAGCGACCGGCTTCCCAAGCCCCCTAACCGCCAGCCTTCATCGCAGCGGGCGCAATGCTCTGGACCCGCTTGACCTCGTCGCGGATCCGCTGCGCCAACGCCTGCGGCGTGCCGCCCTGGGTTTCGACGCCGGCCTTCTGCAGCTTTTGCCAGACCGCGGGCTCGCGCAACACTTCGTTCAGCTCGCGGTTCAGGCGGGCGGTGATGGCCGGCGGCATCCTGGCCGGGCCGAACAGGCCGTTCCACAGGCTGATGTCATAGCCCTTGAGCGCCGGTGTTTCCGACAGCGACGGGATTTGCGGCGCAGCACGCGAGCGGCCCGGGGTCGTGACGCCCAGCGCCACCATCTTGCCGGCCTCGATGTGAGGCAGGGCCGTGGGGGTCATGAAAAAAGCCAGCTCGATGTTGCCGCCCGCCACGTCGATGGCCATCTGCGCCGCACCACGGTAAGGCACGTGGGTGATTTTCGTTCCCGCCTTCTGGTTCAGCAGCTCGCCGGCCACATGCAGCACCGTGCCCACGCCGGAGGAGGCGTAGCTCAGCGCACCCGGCTCCCGCTGGGCCTTGAGCAGGGCTTCCGGCGCGCTCTTGAGCCCGGATTTGGGGCTGGCCACCAGCACCATGGGCACATCGCCGACCAGTCCGATAGGGGTGAAGTCGGTCTCCCCGTTGTATTTGACCGCCGGATTGAACAGCCGGGCAATCGATACCTCACTGCCCGAGGCCATGAACAGGGTGTAGCCGTCGGGCGCGGCATTCACCACCTTCTGGCCGGCGATGGTGCCGCCCGCGCCGCTGACGTTTTCAATGATGACCGGCGTGCCCAGGCGCTTGCCCAGCGGCTCGGCCACGGTGCGCGCAATCATGTCGGCGCTGCCACCGGCGGGAAAGCCCACCACCAGGGTGATGGGCCGCTTGCCCGGCCATTCCTGCGCGTGGGACAGGCCGCTCAGCGCCGGAACGACGGCCAGGGTTGCCAGCATGCTGGCGCGGCTCAGCACGTGGCGCAGGGCGCGGCGTCTGGAAGTAAAAAGATCGGACACGGAAAACCTTTCAGGAAATTTCAGGGAATAGGGAGGGAACGCAGGTCGCTTCCTCAAGCAAGTTCATGCAGGTTCACGCAACTTCAGGCAGCAGGGACCGCCCGTCGCGGGCAACCACGCGGCCGCGCTTGAGCACCAGGCGGCGCGCCGGATGGAAGGCGACGGCCTCGGCGGCGGTTTCGGCCTCGACCAGCACCAGGTCGGCGGCCGAGCCCACGGCCAGGCCATAGTGTTCGACGCCCATCACCTGCGCGCCGCCGTAGGTCGCCATGTGCAGCGCGATCTCGATGCCTGGATCGTCGCGAAAACCGCTGCGGTAGGCCAGCAGGAAGGCTCGCTCCAGCATGTCGCCGTTGTTCAGTGGGCTCCAGGTGTCGCGAATGCCGTCCGACCCGGTGAACAGCCGCACACCGCGCTCGTGCAGCAGGCGCACCGGCGGGAAGGGTGTCGGGCCCGAAGGTGCGTGCGTCATGATCGCGATGTCGTTGTCCAGCAGCAGCGCGATGAGGGACTCCAGCCGCGCGGGCTCCACCCCGCCCAGGCAGAACGCGTGGCTGATCGCCACCTTGCCGGCCAGGCCCAGGCTGCGGGTGCGCTCGGCAATCATTTCGACCGTCACCGCGCCCAGGTCGCCGCGGTCATGCAGGTGGATGTCGACACCGCAGCCATGCCGGCCGGCAATGGCGAAGATCCCGTCCAGCTGGCCCTTGGGGTCGCGGTCGACGCCCACGGGATCGAGCCCGCCGATCACTTGCGCGCCATCGCGCACAGCCTGCTCCAGCAGTTCGAGCGTGCCCGGCCGGATCATCACGCCCGTCTGTGGAAAGGCCACAAAGTCGATGTCGATCCAGCCGCGATGCCGCTCGCGCATCGCCTGCACGCCGTGCAGATGCGTCAGCCCGACGTCGGGGCCCACATCGACGTGGGTGCGCACATGGGTGGTGCCGCAGGCGATCAGGCGCCGCAGCAGCCGGGCGCTCTGGACTTCGGGCGACAGGCCGAGCGAGCCCAGCACCTGCCGCTCGTTCTGGATCTTGTCCATCAGCGTGGGGCCCGCCTGGTGCGGATGCCAGGGCGTGCCCCAGAGGGTCTTGTCGATATGGGCGTGGGCATCGACCAGGCCCGGAATGACCAGGCAGCCACGGGCGTCTATCACTTCGTCCCCCGGCGCGGCCGGGAGATCGGTGCCGATGGCGGCGATGCGGCCATTGCGCACGGCAATGTCGGCGGTCTGGGCGCCCCAGGGTCGGCCGCCTCGTATCATCAAATCTTGCATGGGTAGTCCTTCACAGGTCATGGCTTGCCGCGCCGGCAGTAGTCGCTCCGCCGCGCTGCCGCCTTCAATAATGGCTGACACCCCACAGCCGCGCCGGGGCCTGCGTCAGGTGCCGCAGGCCGCTGCGGTCCAGCATGCGCTCGGCGGCTTCGTTCACTTCTTCCAGTATCTCGCTTTCGTCGACGGTTTGCACCTGGCGGTCTTGCATCAGGATGCGGCCATTGACGATGGTGGTGCTCACATCGGCGGCATTGGCAAAGCAGGTGACGCGGTAGACCGGCATGTTCAGCGGCAGCATGTGGGGCTTGAACAGGTCCACCAGGATGATGTCGGCCTTCTTGCCGGCCTCCAGCGAACCGATCTCGTGCTCCATGCCCAGGGCGCGGGCCGCATCAATCGTCACCATTTCCAGCACCTTGCCATGGGGCAGCACACCGGCGTCGCGGAAATGCCGGCGGTGGTAATGCATGCACTGGGACATGTGGCGAAACATGTCGTAGCCGCGGTCCGGTGCGGCGCCGTCGGAGCCCATCGCCACCGTGACGCCGGCATCGATCAGCTCGGGCACCGGGCAGCGGCCACGGATGGACATGATGGCACTCGGGTTGTGCACAATGCGGGTGTCCGTCTCGCGGGTCACGGCAATGTCTTCGTCGGTCAGGTCAATGCTGTGCGACATGAAGGAGGTCGGGCCCAGCAGGCCCAGCTCGCGGTGCGCCAGGGCCAGCGTGCCGGTGCGGTGGCCATCCTGCGTGAAGGTCAGGCCGCGCTGTTTCGCCAGGCCGAAGTAGTCCCTCGCCTGGCGCTGGAACTCGTCGCGCAGCAGCACGTGGTCGGGCTCGTGCATGGGCGCAAACACCGCCAGCGTGATGGCGATGCTCAGGCGGCCGTCAGCCCGGCCGTGGTTCTCGTCAATGATCTGCTTGCAAACCTCCAGCACGGTCTCGGCATCGATGTCGCGCGAGGTCGGCGGTTCGGTGGCCCAGTCCACATAGCGCGTGGGCCCCGCCGGGCGCGAAGGGCCCACCGCCACCACCGAGCGGGTGCCGGCGCGCGCCACCGCATCGCAGTGCGCCCTGGCATATTTGGGGTCGTCCACCCGCATGATGGAGTCGCCGCCGCCAAACAGCGACACGCCCGTCGTCACGCCCGCCTTCAGGCGCTCCAGCGAGGTCATGGCCGACTCGGCGCGCCAGAACTGCTCGTCCGATGCCGCGGTGTAGATCACGGCGCAGGCGTCCATCCAGGCGCCGGGGTCCCCCGCGCCCATGGTGCGCAGCATGCCGTGGCCGGCATGGGCATGGCTGTCGATCAGGCCCGGCAACACCGCCTTGCGGTAGGCGTTGAGGGTCTTGGTGGCCGTGAAGCGGGCACGCAGCTCTGCGGTCGTGCCGACGGCCACAATGCGGTCGGCCCTGACGGCCACGGCGCCGTCTTCAATGACGCGGCGCTGCGCATCCATGCTGATGACGGTGCCATGTTCAATCAAAAGGTCTACGTGGTCTGTGTTTTCAGTCATGGACGGCTCAGGCAAGTGAAAAAGAGGATGTGGGATGGGCGGCGCCCGGCATGAAGCGCACGGGCTGGCCGCCACTGTCCACGGCATGGCAGGCGACCGAGACACCGTTGTCCAGCGTGCGCAGCGCGGGGGCTTCGCGGCGGCAGATGTCCATGGCCGCCGGGCAGCGCGGATGGAAGGTGCAGCCTGGCGGCGGCGCCAGCGGGCTGGGCAGCTCGCCGGCCGGCAGGCTCACCGGACGGCGGCCCTGGCCGATGCGCGGAATGGCGGCCAGCAGCAGCTGCGTGTACGGATGGCGGGGCGCCGAGAACAGCTCGGCCGTCTGCGCCACCTCCACCAGGCGGCCCAGGTACATGACGCCAATCATGGACGAGACAAAACGCACCACGGCCAGGTTGTGGCTGATGAACAGGCTGGTCAGGCCCTCCTCTTTTTCCAGGCGCTTGAGCAGGTTCAGGATTTGCGCCTGCACCGACACATCCAGCGCCGAGGTGGGCTCGTCGCACACCAGAAAGCTGGGCTCGCCGGCCAGCGCGCGGGCGATCGACACGCGCTGGCGCTGGCCGCCTGAAAATTCATGCGGAAACTTGGCGGTATCGGCCGCCGACAGGCCGACGCGGGCCAGCAGGTCTTCCACACGCTGCTTCACATCCGCGCGCAGGCGCAGATTCTGGAAGGTGATGGGCTCGGCGATGGCATCGCCGATACGCCAGCGCGGGTTCAGCGAGGCATAGGGGTCCTGGAAAATCATCTGGGTGCGGTGCACGCGGCCGTCCACCGGCGCGCTGAACTGCATGGAGCCTGCACTGGGTTTGTCCAGTCCGGCAATCACCCGGGCCAGCGTGGTCTTGCCGCAGCCCGACTCGCCCACCAAGCTGAAGGTGGAGCCCACGGGAATCTCGAAGCTCACGTTGTCCACGGCGCGCACCGTGCGGCCCTGCGCCTTGAATTCGCGCGACAGGTTTTTGACACTGAGGTAGGGCATGTTCATGCGGCAACTCCTGTGACGCCTGCGGTCGCCATGCCCTGCTGCGGATGCCAGCAGGCCACCAGCGCCACGCCTTCCGGATGCGGCATGGGCCGCGTGGTGACGCACTGCTCGGTCGCATGTTTGCAGCGCGGGTGAAAGGGGCAACCGGTGGGCCGGGCGGACAGCCGGGGCATGGCACCATCGATCTGCTGCAGCCAGAGGGTGTCATGGTCGACCGGCGGGATCGAGCCCATCAGCCCGCGCGTGTAGGGGTGGCGCGGCTGGTTGACGATCTGGTCCACCGGACCGGTCTCGGCAATATGGCCGGCGTACATAACGGCCACGCGATCGGCGTTTTCGGAAATCACGCCCATGTCGTGCGTCACCAGCAGCACGGCGGTGCCGCGCTCGCGGCACTGCGTGCGCAGCAGCTCCAGCACCTGCGCCTGCACCGACACATCAAGTGCCGTCGTCGGTTCGTCGGCAATCACCAGGTCGGGCTCGGCGCACAGCGCCAGTGCGATCACGATGCGCTGGCGCATGCCGCCCGAGAACTGGTGCGGGTAGGCGTCCACGCGTTCGGCCGGCGACGGGATGCCAACCTGGCGCAGCCATTCGATGGCCCGCTCGCGGGCTTCGTCGCGGCTCATGGGCAGATGGGTCCGCATGGTTTCCGTGAGCTGGTCGCCCACCGTCAGCAAGGGGTTCAGGCTGAGCAGCGGGTCCTGGAAGATCGCGCCGATGCGGCGGCCGCGCAGCCTGCGCATCTGGGCGGCGGGCAGGCCGTGAATGGGCTGGCCGTCAAAAATGATCTCGCCGGCGGTGACATGGGCGGGCGGATCGAGCAGGCCCAGCACCGCCATGCCGGTGATGGATTTGCCAGCGCCGGATTCGCCGACAAAGCCGAGGATCTCGCCGCGCGCGATGTCGAAGCTCACATCGTCGAGCGCCGTCAGCGGGCCGTGGCGGGTGGGAATCTGCACGCGCAGGTGGCGCACCGACAGCAGGGGCGCGGCGGGTGATGCAATGTTGGAAGTGGTCATGATGATTATTTCAACCGTGGATTGAGCGCGTCGCGCAACCAGTCGCCAAACAGGTTGACGCTGAGCACCAGGCCAATGAGCAGCAGCCCCGGCAACACCGTGATCCACCACTCGCCGGAAAACAGCACCTCATTGCCCAGCCGGATCAGGGTGCCCAGCGACGGCGACGTGGCCGGCACACCCAGCCCCAGAAAGCTCAGGGTGGCCTCGGTCAGCACCGCCAGCCCGATGGACAAGGTGGCGATGACCAGCACCGGGCTCAGGATGTTGGGCAGCACATGGCGAAACAGGATGCGCGCCCGGCCCATGCCGATCAACCGCACCGCGTTGACGTAGTCCTTGTCCTTTTCGATCATGGTGACGCTGCGCACCGTCCGGGCGTACTGCACCCAGTTGGCCAGCGCAATCGCAATCACCACGATCAGCAGCGACAGCTGCTCGTGCACGGCGCGCGGCAGCACCGTGCGCGACAGCCCGTCAATCAGCAGCGCCACCAGAATGGCCGGAAAGCTCAGCTGGACGTCGGCCGCCCGCATGATGACGTTGTCGAGCCGGCCGCCGGCATAACCGGCGATCAGGCCCAGCGTCACGCCGACCACCAGCGAGAGCAGCGTGGACGCAATGCCGACCAGCAGCGACATGCGCAGGCCATACAGCATCACCGACACCATGTCGCGCCCTTGGCCGTCGGTGCCCAGCAGGTATTTCAGCTGGCCACCTTCGCTCCAGGCCGGCGGCAGGCGCGCGTCCATCAGGTCCAGCGTGCTCAGGTCAAAGGGGTTTTGCGGCGCCAGCACGGGCGCCAGCAGCGCCATGCCGATGTAGGCCAGCAGCACCAGCGCGGACAGCCAGGCCTCGGGCGAGCGGCCCAGGCTCCAGGCGAGATCGGATTGGCGCCAGCGGCGCAGGGTCAGCATCATGGTATTCATGTCGTGCTCCTCAGCGCTGTGCGCGCAGGCGCGGGTCCACCGCAAAATACAAAAGATCCACCACCATGTTGATCAGCACGAACAGCAGTGCGATCAGCAGCAGGTAGGCGGCAATCACCGGTACGTCGCCAAAATTGATGGCCTGGATGATCAGCAACCCCAGGCCCGGCCACTGGAAGACCGTTTCGGTGATGATGGAAAAGGCAATCATCGAGCCCAGCTGCAGGCCGGCCACCGTGATGATGGGAATCAGGGTGTTGCGCAGCGCGTGGCGGTAATTGATGGAACGCTCCCGCAAGCCCCGCGCCCGCGCAAACTTGATGTACTCGCTGCGCAGCACCTCCATCATTTGCGTGCGGGTCAGCCGCATGAAGAGCGTCAGCTGGAACAGCGCCAGCGTCACGGCGGGCATGAGCAGGGACTTCCAGCCCGTCACCGTCAGAAAGCCGGTGCTCCAGACCCCCAGCATCACCGTCTCGCCCCGGCCAAAGGACGGCAGCCAGTTCAGGTAAATGGAGAACAGCAGGATCAGCATGATGCCGGTCACAAATGACGGCACCGAAATGCCGACCAGTGAAATGACCTGCAGGCTGCGGGTCAGCAGCGAGCGCGGATGCAGGCCCGCATAGACGCCCATCGGAATGCCGACACCCAGCGCCAGGAGGGCGGCGATCAGGCTCAGCTCCAGTGTGGCGGGCAGCCGGCTGGCAATCACCCGCGATACCGGCTCGATATTGCGGTAGGACACGCCGAACTCGCCCTGCACGGCGCGCCCGACAAACTTCAGGTACTGCAGCGGCAGCGGCTGGTCCAGCCCCAGCGATTGGCGCATGGCCTCGCGCTCGTTGACCGTGGCATTTTCACCGACCAGATTGCTAACCGGATCGCCAATGAAGTTAAACAGTGCAAACGACAGCATGGACACCAGCACCATCACGATGGCACCGTTGGCCAGCCGGCCCAGAAGAAAGCGCAACATCAGTTTGTCTCCCAATTAGGTGCAGAGGGCCTGTCAGGCAGCCACCCTGCACCGGGTTGCATGTCCGCTTGCCTTACCTCGGGGCGACGTTGACCAGCCACAGGCGAAGCTGGTTGTCGGGGGCCTGCGCCATCGCGATGCCCTTGCGCGACGCCCAGGTCACCGGCTGCTGGTGCAGCGGGATGTGGGAGACATCGGCACGCTCGATGGCCACCGCCTCCTCGATCAGCCGCGCCCGCTTGGCGGGATCGATCTCGCTGGCGATCTGCGGCAGGTAGGCGTCGAACTTCGGATTGGAGTATTTACCCGCATTGAGCGAGCCTTCCTTGCCGGTGCGGGTGGCGACCACGTCCTTCAGCAGGCCGTACACATCGGCCATGGGCAGGCCGGCGTGCCCCACCATGTAGAACGACACATCGTTGGAGTTCAGGCGCACGCTCCATTTGGCGGTGGGCTCGATCATCAGGTTGGTCTTGATGCCCACCTTGGCCAGCATCGAGGACATCGCCAGGCACAGCGCTTCGTCGTACACATAGCGGTCGTTGGGGCACTGCATGCCGACGGTGAAACCGCTGGGGTAACCGGCCTCGGCCAGCAGGGCCTTGGCGGCCTCCGGGCTGTAAGGCAGGAGGCGCTTGTTCAGCGACACCGGCGAGCCGTTGAGGGAAGGCGACAGCAGATTGCCGGCGGGCCAGGAGGCGCCCCGCATGACCGAGCGCTTGAGCGCCTCCACATCGATGGCCTGGTAAACCGCCTTGCGCACGCGCACGTCCTTGAAGGGGTTTTTGCCCTTCACGTCGCTGTACAACAGCTCGTCCCGGCTCTGATCCATGCCCATGAAGATGGTGCGCAGCTCGGGGCCCTGCACGACTTCCAGTGTCGGCACCGACTTCAGGCGCTGCACGTCCTGCAGCGGCACGTTGATGGCCGCGTCGATGCCGCCGCTGATCAGCGACGAGGTGCGGGTGGCATCCGACTTGATGGGCGTGAACATGACCTGGGTCAGGTTGTGCTTGGGCTTGTCCCACCAGCCGGGGTTGACCGCCAGCACCGTGCGCGTATCCACCTCGCGGGAAATCAGCTTGAAGGGACCGGTACCGTTGGCATTGCGGTTGGCAAAATTCTCCTTCTGCCGTCCCAGGTCGCTGGCTTCGGTGGCGCGGTTTTGCTCGGACCAGCCCTTGTCCATGACCAGCAGCTGCACCAGCTCATTGGTCAGGGTCGGCAGCGGGCTGTTGGTTTCCACGTCCACGGTGAAGGCATCGACCTTGCGCACCTCTTTCAGGTCGCTGAGGTTGCCCTTGACCAGCGAACCCGGCGTGTTGACACGCTGCCACGAGAACACCACGTCGTCGGCGTCGAAGCTTTCACCGTTGTGGAACTTCACCCCCTGGCGCAGGGTGAAACGCCAGACCGTGGGACTGACGACCTTCCAGGAGGTGGCGAGCGCCGGCTCGATCTGCAGCTTGTCGTTGAAACGGACCAGCGATTCGTAGATGTTGCTGACGAATGCGTTGGTGAAGCTGTTGTTGGTGGAGTGGGGATCCATGGACAGGGCGTCCAGGTTGGATGACCAGGTGAAGGTGTTGGCGCCTGCTGCCGTCATCGCAAGACCGAGCGCCAGGCCAATCGCACCGCGTTTGAATGATGTCGAGATCTTCATGGAAATATCCTTTAAGGATGGGGTTGAGGTTTGGGGGTTGCCCGGGAATGGAAATGAAAGTGGAAAGGGAACTTCAAATGCAAACGAAAGGCATCAGGCGGCTGGGGCAAACTGCGCCATGGGACCGGTGTACAACTTGACCAGCGGCGGCGCGTAGTCGCCCTGCTTGCTGGTGCGCATGCCCAGACCCACCAGCGCTTCGGCCAGCTTCACGGCGGCGGTGACGCCATCGATGACAGGAACGCCCAGCTGCCCCGTCAGTTCGGCGCACAGGTCGGCCATGCCGGCGCAGCCCAGCACAATCGCACCGACACCGTCCTCGGCCAGGGCGCGCTCGCATTCGGCCCTGATTTTTTGTTTCAGCGCATCGCTGGTCTGCGCCTCCAGCTCCAGCACCGCGATGCCGGTGGCCCGAACCCGCCGGCACCGGCTGACCATGCCGTAGTCCAGCAACAGGCGCTCCGCCGTTGGCACGGTGCGCTCCAGCGTGGTGACGATGCTGAACGACGCCGACACCAGACAGGCCACCTGCATGGCCGCTTCGGCAATGCCGATCACCGGCGCCCTGGCCATTTCACGCGCGGCGCGCAGGCCGGGGTCGCCGAAACAGGCAATCACATGGGCATCCACGCCCATGGCCTCGCCGGCCTGGATCTGGGCCAGCAGTCCCGGCAGCGCCAGCGCTTCATCACTGGCGCTTTCAATCGAAGCCGGCCCGGTGAGCGACTGCACCGCCAGGATGTGCGTGCCGCCAGAGGCGACCTGGCGGGCGGCCACCGCCATCTTGGCCGTCATGTCATCCGTCGTGTTCGGGTTGATGAGTTGAATTCGCATGTTTTTCCAAATTGTCACAATAACTTTTGATCAGTTTCCTAATGAAATTCCCGTAAATCCTGTTGGAATTTTAATTTTCATGAATTAATTGTGACATTAAATTATTGGATTGTCACAATCTTTTTTAAAACGGTGACAATAAAATAAAAAATGTGGCACCATTCAGCCCTGAACTACCTAGAAGAACCATGTCCCGCCCCCCTAAAAACAAGCCTTCACTGGCCCGGCCGGAAGCCGCCGGCGATGCGTCCCAAACCGAGCTGGCCGAGGAAAACCGGGTCCGCCACGCCATCGTCGAGGCCGTGCTGGCCCACCGCCTGCCGCCTGGCACGCGGCTGGTCGAAAGCCGGCTGTGTGAGGCTTTTGGCGTCAACCGCTCCCTGCTGCGCCGGGTGTTTGTGCGGCTGGCCGGCGAAAAAGTCATCGAGTTGCAGCACAACCGGGGCGCCACCATTGCCCAGCCGGGGCCGCAGGAAATGCACCAGGTCTTCGAGGCCCGGCAACTGATAGAGAGCGGCATCATCCGCTCGCTGAGCCAGAAAGCGACGCCCAAGACACTGGCGGCCATACGCAGCCTGGTGGCGGAGGAGCGCGCCGCCTACCTGGCCGGCGAATGGTCCAACTGGGTGCGCCTGTCCGGCGAATACCACCTGCAGGTCGCCCGCCTGCTGGGCAACACCGAGCTTGAAGATATTTTGCGCAGCCTGATTGCGCGCACCACGCTGATGATTGCGCTGTACGACTCGCCGGGCAGCAATGTCTGCTCTTTCGACGAGCACATCGAAATCCTCGACGCGCTGGAAGGCGGCGACAGCGAGCAGGCCTGCCGCCTGATGAGCCATCACCTGCATGGCGCCGAGGTCAAGCTGCGGCGCGACACCGCGACACCCGAGGTGGACCTGGTCGCCCTGTTCAGCAACGCGGCCTGAACGTCGCCGCACTCGAACGCCCTTGCATGCGCTTGCCTGCGCATGAGCGGGCCTGTCGCTGACGCACTACGGGCACCGTGCCGGCATTTCGCATTTCGCGTTTCGCGTTTCGCGTTTCGCGTTTCGCGTTTCGCATCATCCATGTCAAAACTGTTATAGCTTTCCGTGCGCTTGCCGGCGGCGCGGGCAAGACGACAATATCCAGGCTCATCCCGACCGATCCAAACTTGTTCAGGCTTATTCAAGCCACGACTCACCAGGAAAATCCCATGACAACACCCAACCAGGCCGCAGTGGCCGAAGCCATCCTGCAGGCACGCCGCAGCCACCAGCCTGTCGACGCGCAAGCGCTCGCCAATCACCTGAGCACAGCCGACGATGCCTATGCGGTGCAGGCCCTGGTGGCCCAGGCCATGCAGGGGCCGGCTGCGCCCTTCCCCCGTTTCTGGAAATCGGGCGGCCCGTCCCGCGACGCAATCCTCACGCACGCGCCGCTGCCGCCTGAAGGCGTGTGGCCCAGCCCCGCGCAGGCGGGCGCATGGCCCTTCAACATCTGCCTGGTCGAGGTGGAAATCGCGCTGCGCATGGGCCGCGACGTGAGCCCGACCGAAGCTGCCGGCCTGACGCATCCGCAGGCGGCCGCGCTGGTCGATGCGATGGCCGTGTCGATTGAGCTGGTCGATTCGCGCTGGCGCCAGGCGCTGGACGCACCGGCCCTGCTGAAACTGGCGGACCTGCTGTCGCACAGCGCCCTGGTGCTGGGCGACTGGGTACCGTTTGCTCCGCGTGACTGGGACGCACAGTCCTGCACCATCCGGATTGGCGCACGGCCGGTGGTCGAGCGACGCGGCACGCACTCCATGCAGGACCCGGCCTGGGTCTTGCCGGCATGGCTGCGGCATGCCACACGTGATGGTCAGACGGTGCCGGCCGGCACGGTGGTGACCACGGGCACCTGGTGCGGCATATTGCCCGCCGCGCCCGGCGAGCTGGTGCTGGCGCGTTTCGACGGCGTGGGCGAGGCGTCGGTGCAGCTTTAATACTTCCAGTACCGGGAACAGGGATTCGCGCCCGGCGCGGGGCGCGAATCATCGCGAAGGCAGCACGCCTTCACGAGGTTTCAACGCCGCTGCCCGGCCCTGCGGCGCAGCGGCGGGCAACTCAGCCGTCGACCCGCACGTTGGCTTCCTTGGCCACCTTGGCCCATTTCACGATTTCACTGCGCACCAGTTCGGCAAACTTGTCGGGTGAACCGCCGCCATCCTCGACGCCAAAGGCATCGAACTTCTCCTGCACATCGGCCATGGCCAGCACAGTGTTGATGTCCTTGTTCATGCGCGCCGCGATGGGTGCCGGCAGCTTGCCGGGGCCTGAAATGCCATACCAGTTGAAGGTTTCGAAGCCGGCAAAACCCTGCTCCTGCATGGTGGGCACATCGGGATAGGCTTTCACACGCTTGCCGCGGGTCTGCGCCACCGCGATGGCGCGCCCGCTCTTGACGTGGGGCGTTGCCGCCGTCATGGTTTCGAAGCTGTACTGGATCTGTCCGCCGACCAGGTCGGTCAGCAAAGGGCCGCTGCCTTTGTAGGGCACATGGAGCGCATCGACCTTCGCGCGCAGCTTGAACAACTCCAGTGCGAAGTGCTGGGCGGTGCCAGGCCCGGCCGAGCCAAAGGTGACCGCCCCCGGCTTGGCTTTGCACAAGGTCACCAGGTCCTTCACGTTTTTGGCGGGCTGGGTTGCACCGGCAATCAGCAGGTTGGGCGTCAGGCCCAGCAGCGCCACCGGCACGAAGTCACGCTCCGGGCTGTAGCGCATCTTTGGCAGCACGGCCGGCGCCAGGGCATGGCTGTTGATGGTGGTCAGCAGCAGGGTGGTGCCGTCGCTCGCCTGCTGGGCCACGTATTCGGCAGCCAGGGTGCCGGACGCACCGGCCTTGTTTTCAATGACGACGGGCTGGTTCCACAGGGCACTGAGTTTCAGGCCCACCACGCGGGCCAGCGCATCGGCCCCGCCGCCGGGCGGAAAACCGACGACGATGCGGATGGGCCCCGAGGGCCAGCTTTGTGCCCGCAGCGCGGGCATGGCCAAGGCAGCGGCGCCTGCGCCGCTGGCCTGAATGAAATGACGTCTTTGCATGGTGTTGTCTCTTTGCTTGTCTCTTTGGATGGATTGAAATAACTGCTTAATTGTTTTACAGAGCGGGCCAGCGCCCGCTCCAGGGATGCGCCGCCTCGTAGCTGGCGCCGAGATCGAGCAGCTGGTCATCGGCGCCGTAGGCACCAATCATTTGCAAGCCGATGGGCAGGCCTTCACGCGACGGCTCGCAGGGCAAGGCCAGGCCCGGCAGGCCGGCTGCGTTGACCCAACCGGTGTAGGCTGCATGGCCGCGCGGGCCAACGGGCTGGCCGTCGATGACGGTCGGATAGGGCTCATGAGCCGGCCAGGGCAGCGCGGCGGCAGCGGGCATAACCACCACGTCGATACGCTCGAACAGCGCGGCGCTCTCGCGGCGCAGGCGCCTCACCCCTTCCATGATCTGCCAGACCCGCGAGCCCGAGACGCGGCGGCCTGCCTCGGCGGCCTCGCGGTATTTTGGGCTGGCCTGGGCTTCCCAATCGGGATGCTGGTCAAACATCGCGGCCAGGCCCACCTGGCCGATTTGCGGCCAGGCTTCGGTCATGAACCGCACGTCCAGCGGCAGCTCGCCAGGCTCGACGCGATGGCCCAGCGCAGCGAGTCGCTGCACGGCGTGACGGCAACTGGCGGCGATCTGCGGGTCCAGCGGGTTCGCATTCAGCCGCTCAACATAGAGCACGCGCAGTGAGCCCGCAGGCCGGGGCTGCGCCGCCGCCCAGGCCGCCGCCATCGAGGAACGATCCGCCGGCGAAGGACCACGCAGGGCCTCGAACAGCAAGCGCGCGTCGGCCACCGTGCGCGCCACCGGACCGATACAGTCAAAGTCGAGCAGCAGGCCGGGCAGCGCGTGTTCGCGCGGCCAGGCGCTGAGCGAGGGCTTGAGGCCGACCAGCCCGGTGTGCGAGGCCGGACGTCGGATCGAGCCGCCACCGTCCTGCGCGATCGCCAGCGGGGCGATGCCGGCGGCCACGGCGGCCACCGCACCGCCGCTGGAGCCGCCGGGTGTGAGCGCCGGAGCCCAGGGGTTGCCGGTGACGCCGAACAGCGGGTTGGCCGTGTAGCCGTCGTTGGCGAACTCGGGCACATTGGTCTTGCCGATGATCAGGGCGCCACCGGCGCGGGCGCGGGCGGCGGCCAGCTCGTCGTGGCCGGGCCGGTGCTCGCGCAGCGCCGCCGAGCCGCACGTGGTCGGCAGGTCGGCCAGGTAGAGGCTGTCCTTCACCGTGAGCGCTATGCCATCCAGCGCGGACAGCGGCTGGCCGCGCGCATGGCGCTCCGTGGAGGCTCTGGCTTCCGCCAGAAACTGCTCGTCGCGCCGTGCAATGACCGCGTTCAGCCGCGGATTCACCGCTTCCAGCCGCGCCAGGCAGGCCTGGGCCACCACCAGTGGCGTGAGGGAGCGCTCGCGAAAGCGCTGGCCCAGCTCTACGGCGCCCAGGCGCCACAAGTCGTTGTCGATCATTCGCGTTCAGTCCTCACATGTGGGCCGGCAGCCAGGTGACAATCTGCGGCACCGCCATGATGAGCAGGGTGAACAGGATCATGATGGCCGCATAAGGCAGCGCCCCCCAGATCGCGTCCTCGATGCCGCCCTTGTCGGGCCGGATGCCGTGCACCACGAACAGGTTCATGCCCACCGGTGGCGTGATCAGGCCCAGCTCGCACATCAGCACGATGAAAATGCCGAACCAGATCGGGTCCACGCCCAGCGCCGTGGCGATCGGGTAGGTGATCGGGATCGTCGCCACCTGCATCGACAGCACGTCCATGAACATGCCGAGGATCAGGTAGAACACGATCAGTGCCAGGATCAGGCCGGTCGCCGACAGGCCCAGGCCCGCCACCCACTTGGTCATCGCCTCGGCGACGCCGGTCAGGCTGATGGTCAGGTTGAGGATGAAGGCTGCGGTGATGATCAGCAGGATCATGCCGCTGACGCGCGCCGTGGAGATGAAGCAGGTACGCAGCAGTTCGCGGCTCATCTTGCCCGAGTGCACGACGAAGCCCAGGGCCGCGATCACGCCCAGCGCCGCGCTTTCGGTGGTGGTGGCAATGCCGAAGTACAGACTGCCCATCACGATGCCGAACACGACCATGGGCGGCACCAGATGCACCAGCGAGCGCAGCTTGTCGGCCATTGGAACCTTGGGCTCACGCATGGCGTTGCCGCTCATCAGCGATGACACGGCGATGTACAGCATGAAGCTGCCCGTCAGCATCAGACCGGGGATGATGCCGGCAATGAAGAGCTTGCCGATGGAGTTGTTGGTCAGCGAACCATAGACGATCATGTTGACGCTGGGCGGGATCAGGATGCCCAGGGTGCCACCCGCTGCCAGCGTGCCCAGCGAGGCGCGCATCGGGTAGCCGCGTTTTTGCAGGGACGGCAACGCCACGGTGCCCACGGTGGCCGCCGTGGCCACCGACGAACCGGAGGTCGCAGCGAACAGCGCGCAACTGCCGATGTTGGTATGCAGCAGGCCGCCCGGCAGACGCCCGAGCCAGGCCGACAGGGCAATGTACATGCGGTCGGCAATGCCCGAGCGCAGCAGCAGCTCGCCCAGCAGGATGAACAGCGGGATCGAGGTCAGCAGGTTCTCGTTGTGCACGCCCCAGACCACGGGCGCGATCGAGTCCATGAAGGGGATGCCGTAAGCGGCGATGCCCCCCACGATCCCCACCGCAGCCATCGAGACGGCGATCGGGATGCCGACCAGCATCATGCCAAGCATCACGACGAATGCAATTCCAAACAGTCCGATGCTCATGGCTGTGCTCCCTGTTCCGAGGACTGGCGCTGGGCCAGGTCATCGAGTTCTTCCTTCAGCTCTTCCTTGGCACTCTTCGGATGGAAGTCATGGTTCAGCGCGTCGACGCGCTTGGTCAGGAGCAGCCAGCTGGCGCGAACCGCGTAGCCGATGGACACCATGGCGAAAATCACCAGCCCCGCATACCAGACCGCCTGCGGCCAGATTAGCGGCGTGGCCCATGGCGTCTGCGCCGTGCTGCCGTACTGCAACGTGTCGGTGATGACCTTGGTGGCAATCCAGGCCACGAACGTGCCGAAGGCGGCCAGTGTGACGATGGAAAACCAGTTCAGGAAGGCCTGCATGGCGCGCGGAAAGCGCTCATGGAACACATCCACCCGTATGTGATTGCGTCCCATCAGTGCCAGGCTGAAGGCGATGGTCGAACCCACGGCCAGCGCATAGCCGCCCAGCTCGTCGGCGCCCTGCAGGGACACGTTGAACACCTTGCGCGAGATGGTCTCGACGGCCACCACGCATGCCAGAAGCACAAAAATCCCGCCGAACACTGTGGCCAGCACCCGTTCGATATGGTCTTTCATGTCGACCGCCTTTACGTGAGGAACCGGCGCGGGCCGGCCCCGATTGAGAATGGTACTCCCGCTCATTTCAGGCCCAGCACCGGCGCGACCTGGGCGTGCCACTTCTGCGAGCAGCCCGGGTTGGATTTGTCACAGACTTCGGCCCAGGTTGGCAGCGACACCTTGGTGACGGCGCTGCGCACCAGTTCACCATCTGCCGGCGTCACGGCCACGTTGACGAGTTTGAACTTCTTGCCGGTGGTGCAGGGGTCCTTGCCGGCATTGCAATTCAGCGCGTCCTGAAACAGCTCTTCCGAGTACTTCCAGATGTCGTCGGTCAGGCTGTCAAAGGCGGCCTTCAATTTGACCTGCTGGTCGGGCTTGAGCTGGTTCCAGGCTTTCAGCGAAATCGCATAGCCATTGAGCGCCATCTGGAATCCCAGCGGCAGCTGGTGTGTCGTCACCTCAGGCCAGCCTGCCGAGTTGGCGGAGCTGGGGCCGGTGATCGCGCAATCAACCACGCCCAGCGACAGCGACTGGTGGGTGTCAGCGAACGACACGGGCACCGGTGTGCCACCGACCAGCTCGATGAACTTGGCCAGGTTCTGGTCATACACGCGGACCTTCATGCCCTTGATGTCGGCCAGCTTGCTGATCGGCTTCTTGCAGAACAGGATTTGCGGACCGAAGGGCCAGACACCCAGCAGCTTGACGCCGAACTGCTGTTGCAGCCGGGCATCGACCGTCTCGGCGTAAGCCTTGGCGACCTTGCGGCCGGTGGCGTAGTCCGGGCTGGCGCCGACGAGATCGAGGCCCAGGATGGTGGGCTCATCACGCGAGTTCTGCGACACCCGCAGTGACACGATGTCGAACAGACCGGCCTTCATCACGCGCAGCTGTTCGGTGTCCTTGATGCCGAGCGTGTCGATCGGCTTGTAGTCCGCGTCGATGGGCAATCCGGTACGCGCAGCGAAATTTTCGAAGAAGGGCTGCTCCTTGTTTTTCTGGATCAGGCCAGTGGCCAGGGGCTGGCCGATGATCTTGAACTTGAGCCGGTCCTGGGCCTGCGCGGGCAGGACCAGCGTGGCGGCGAGCGCCGCCGCTGCGGCGAGAATCGTGAAGCGGGAACGGTATGACATGGTGAGCTCCAGTGGTTGAAAGTTGATGAAAAATTGCGACAGGTCGCGGGAAATGAATTCAGTAACCGAGCGCGTGCGGCAGCGCAGTGACAAAGGACGGCACCAGCATGCACAGCACGAGCACGCCGTACATCAGCAAGATGAAGGGCCAGAGGTTGCTGACCAGCTCGCGCATGCGCACGCCGGTGATGCCGCAGACAACAAACAGCACCACCCCGACGGGCGGCGTGAGCATGCCGATCACAAGGTTGAGCACAAACAGGAATCCGAAGTGCAGCGGATCGATGCCGTATTGCAGCGCGATCGGATGCAGCAATGGCACCAGCATGATGTAGGCCGCGTTCGACTCCAGGAACATGCCGACGACGAACAACAGTACCGAGACCAGGGCCAGAAAGACGAGCGGGCTGGTGGTGAGGCTGCGCAACAATTCGGAGAGTTGCTGCGGCAGCAGGTCCACCGTCATCAGGTAGGTGATGATGGACGCGAAGGCGATCAGCGCGCCCACCATGGCCGAGGTGATGGCCGCACGCACCACAATGCCGGGCAGGTCGGCCAGCTTGAGCGTGCGGGTGACGAAGAAACCCAGCGCCATGGAGTAGACCACCGCGATCGCTGAACCTTCGGTGGCGGTGAAGGCTCCGCCGACGATGCCGCCGATCACCAGCACCGGCATGGCCAGCACAATCAGCGACCGGCGCAGCTCGGCCAGCACGGTGGCCAGGCGGAAAGGCTCACCGGTGGCGGCCCAGCCGCGGCGCGTGGCGATCCACGAGCACAGCGCGATGAAACCGAAGGTGATGATCAGCCCCGGCACCACGCCGGCCATGAACATGCCGCCCACCGAGACGCTGGAGCCGGCCATGAAGGCATAGACGATCATCGCACCGGAGGGCGGGATGATGGGCCCCAGGTTGGCGGCCGCCGCGACGATGGCGGTGGCGAAACCCTTGTCGTAGATTTTCGTCAGCGAGGGCACCAGCATGGACGACAGCGCGCTCGCATCCGACACGGCGGCACCGGACACCGTGGCCAGGCCCGCGCCCGACAGCATGGTGACATGCGCCATGCCGCCGCGCACCCGGCCGACCAGGGTGTTGGCCAGGGCGATGAGCCGCTCGACGATGCCGGCCTTGATCATCAGCTCGCCGGCCAGCATGAAGAAGGGGATGGACATCAGCGGAAAGGAATTGACCGCATGCATCATGCGCTGCGGCACCATCGAAAAATCCACCCCGCTGTACCAGAGGGCGCCGAGCGCGGCCACGCCCATCGCAAAGGCGATCGGCAGTCCGAGCAGGGCGAGCAGCATGAAGGCAATGACGACGGCGAGACTCATTCGGCACTCCCCAGCGCCTGCACAGGCGCGCCCACGATGACGATGCGCACCAGGTGCAGCGCGCTCAGCAGCGCGCCCAGGCCGACCGGCACAATGAACCAGCCGACACTCCAGTCCACCGTCGCCATCAGTTCATCCCACTGCTCGCGCGCCACACGGAAGGCCGCCCAGGCAATGGCAAACATCAGGGCCGCGCACAGGGCCGCACCGGCCCGCTTGAGCGCGCTGCGCCAGCGGGCGGGCAGCTTGTCGACCATGATGTCGATGCCAATATGCGCGCCCTGGCGCACCCCCAGCGGGATGGCCAGAAAGATGGACCAGACGAAAGCCAGGCGCCCGATCTCGTCGGCCCAGTCGATCGAGCGATTGAGGCCGTAGCGCAGCGCGACCTGCGCCGACACGACGCTCACCATCACCGCCACCGTGGCGAGCAGCACGCCGGTAATGAGCCGGTTCAGCCCGTCGAGTGCGCGCCCGGCCCAGCCTGCGGGCACGACCGGTTCCAGCGCGATTGTTTCCGTTGTCATGGCGGTCTCCTTGCGTGCCAGCCGGGTCAGCGCCTGGCTGCTTCGGCCAGCACCTGGTTCACCAGCTCAGCGCCGGCACGCTTCTTCACGTCCTCGATGACCGGGGCCGTCGCGCGGCGCATTTCCTCCAGCGCGGCGGGCGTGATTTCGGTGTAGGTCATCTTGCCCTTCAGTTCGGCCAGCCGCTTCGCCTCTTCCTCGGCGGCCAGCTTGCGCTGAAAGGCAATGGTGGCGGTCATCGCTTCGCGTATGGCCTTCTGGTATTCGGGCTTGAGCTGCTCGAAGGCTTTCTTGCTCGCCACCACGGCAATGAGGTCAAAGAAATGCCCGCTGTTGGACAGCTGCTTTTGCACCTCGCTGTAACGCGCAGCCGAGATCACCGTGTACGGGTTCTCCTGCGCGTCGACGACGCGCTGCTCCAGTGCGGAGTACAGCTCCTTGACGTCCATCGCCACCGGGTTGGCGCCGAGCGCCCGGAAGGTGGCCAGGTGGGTCTCATTGGGCTGCAGGCGGATCTTCAGGCCCTTCAGGTCGGCCATGGTTTTGATTGGCCCCCGGCTGTTGGTGACGTTGCGCATGCCCAGCTCCATCCAGCCGAGCGAGATGAAACCCTTGTCGCCCAGCTTCCTGTCGATGGCATCGCCCACCGGACCGTCAATCACGCGGAAGGCGCTCTGCCGGTTCGCAAACACAAAGGGCAGGCTGACCGCTTCGAGTTCGGGCGCGATGCGCGACAGGAAGGCTGCGCCGACCCAGGTCAGTGCCAGCGTGCCGGATCGCACGGCGTCGACGTTCTCCTTGGCGCCGCCCAGTTGCATGGCGGGAAACACATCCACCTGCAGCTGATTGTTGGTCAGGCGTGCGACCTCTTTCTTGAACACCTGCTCGACCGCCACGCTGCTCGGGTGCTCCGAAGCGAAGTTGCCGGCAATCTGCAGCTTCTGCTGTGCTGCGACGGGCAGCATGGCAGAGGCCAGCGTCAGGGCCGCAGCGGCGGCCAGGCGGGTGATCAGGGGCAGTCGGGACGGCTGGTTCATGATGGTCTTTCGTCAGAGTGGAGGAAGGGCGGCAGGGGTGGAAAGAATCAGCTTGTCCGGTCGAGCAGCCGGGCGATGGCGGGGGGCAAACCGCGATTCGGCTTGACCGGCGGCGGCGCGAAACTGCCGCGCTGCGCGGTGCCGGGCTGCAGTGCGGCCAGGGTTTCGGCGTGGCGGACCGCACTGGAGACGCCATCGACCACCGGCACCGGCAGTTGGCCCTTGAGCGCGCGAGCCAGCCCCGCCAGGGGCGCTCCGGCCAGCACAATGACATCGGCCCCGTCCTCATCGACCGCGCGTTCGGCCAGCGCTTTGAGCGCTTGGGCGTGCTCGTCCTGCACCTGGCCAATGCTGGCCAGCGGCCGGTCCAGCGCCCGGATGCTGGCCAGCCGGGAACCCAGGCCATAGGACTGCACCACCTCGCGGTACCACGCCTGGATGCGCTGCGAGATGGCGATGATGGAGATGCGGTTGCCGAGCAGGCAGGCACTGGCCAGCGCCGCTTCGGTGAGTCCGGTGACCGGCACCGGCAGGGCCTCGCGCAGGCCGGTGAGCCCCGGGTCGCCAAAGGCTGCGACCACCACTGCGTCGTAGCGGGCGTGATGCTCGGCCGCGAGCTGGGCTGCAGCGTAGGCACCGATCAGCGCCTCAAAGCGCGTTTCAATGTAGGCCACGCCGAAGGGCGCGGTCAGCACCTCGATCCCGGTGCCTGGCGAAGCGCTGCGTTGCGCCTCGCTGCGGATCAGCTCCGACACGCTCTCCGAGATATTGGGATTGATCAGCAGCAGCTTCATGCCGGCCTCCCGACATGGCGCGACGGCATCAGCGAGGGCGCGCCACAGGCGAGGAACTGGCCGCGGCCGACCCGGCCATGGAAGTTACGGCCGTCCCACACCACCTCGCCGCGCGACAGCGTGAGCCCGGGCCAGGCTTTCAGGGCCATGCCTTCATAGGGCGTGTGGTCCACCGCATGGTGCAACTGCGTGTTGCGCAAGACGAACTCGCGTTCATCCCAAATCACCAGGTCGGCATCGGCGCCGATGGCGATGGTGCCTTTGCGGGGATGCAGGCCATAGGCCTTGGCCGGGTTGGTGGCGGTCAGTTCAACGAATTTTTGCAGCGTGATGCGCCCGCCGAGCACGCCTTCCGAGTAGAGCAGCGCCATGCGCGTCTCAATGCCGGCCAGGCCGTTCGGAATGTGACGGAAACTGACTTCCTCGCCGCCGGGCTTGCGGCCCTCGGTGCCCTCGTAGTTGAACGGCGCATGGTCGGACGAGAACAGGGTGAACAGGCCGTCATTGAGGCCATTCCAGATCACTTCCTGGTTGGCCTTGTCGCGCGGCGGCGGGCTGCAGACGCAGCGCGCACCGCGGTAGCTGTCGTCAATCCCCAGGTCCTCGGCGGTCAGGAACAGGTACTGCGGGCAGGTTTCGGCAAACACCTTGAGGCCCTGGGCACGCGCCCAGCGGATCTGCTCGACCGCTTCACGGCCGGAGACATGCACGATGAGGATGGGCACGTCCACCAGCTCCGACAGCGCGATCGCCCGGTGCGTTGCTTCCCGCTCGACGAGCATGGGCCGCGCATGGGCATGAAAGCGCGGCGCGGTGCGGCCGGCGGCCTCCAGCCGCTTCGTCAGCCATTCGATGCAGTCGGCATTTTCGGCATGCACCATGGCCATGGCGCCATGCTGGCGCGCCACGTCCAGCACATCGAGGATCTGGCCATCGTCCAGCTTCAGGTCGTCGTAGGTCATGTAGATCTTGAACGAGGTGTAGCCCTCGGCGATCAGCGCCGGCAGCTCCACGTTCAGGACTTCCGGCGTCGGGTCGCTGACGATCAGGTGGAAGGCGTAATCGACATGCGCGCGCCCGTCGGCACGCTGGTGGTAGTCGGCCACGGCGGCCCGCAGCGATTGGCCTTTTGCCTGCGCCGCGAACGGAATCACGGTGGTGGTCCCGCCGCACGCCGCGGCACGCGTGCCGGTGTCAAAGTTGTCGGCCATGCGCAGGGGCGGCGCCATCGGCTGGTCCAGGTGGCAATGCGCGTCCACGCCGCCAGGGGTGACCACCCGGCCCGCTGCGTCAATCTCCTTTGTGCCGCGGCCCAGGCCTGCACCCAGCTGGGCAATCCTGCCGCCGATCACCCCGATGTCAGCGGTGAAGGTGTCGCTGGCCGTGGCAACACATGCGTTCCTGATCACCAGATCAAACGGTTCAGCGCTCATGCGTCAGCTCCTGGCGCACCATGTCGGTGAACATCTGTCAGCTTTAGTGCAAACATGATTGTCGACATGTTGTACAGGCAATTGTTTTGGTGCATTGTCAGTTTCATATCAAGAATAAGGTTCTCATTGCAAATTCTGGACCCGGTTCACTGGGAGGGTTTCGGCGCATGTGTGTAATATCCGCGATAATTCAAATGCAGACAGTAGTGTTAACACCAATGTCGACAGTTTTGCAATTAAGTTCACAATCCTCAACAAGGGCGCTTCAATGCCCTATCCTTGCCACTATCTCTTTCAGGAGCCCAGCCCATGACCCAGCCCATTCGCCTCGGTGTGTTGACCCCCTCTTCCAATACGGCCCTGGAGCCTCTGACCAGTTCCATTGTTTCGGCCATAACAGGTGTAAGCGCACACTTTTCGAGATTCAGGGTCACGGAGATTTCCCTGGACGCGCAGGCGCTGGGGCAGTTTGACGACAGCAAAATCCTGGCGGCGGCCGAACTGCTGGCCGACGCAAAGGTCGACGTGATTGGCTGGAGCGGCACGTCTTCGGGCTGGCTGGGTTTCGATGCCGACCACCGTCTGTGTGAGCGCATCCGCGAGCGCACCGGCATTCCGGCTACCACTGCCGTGCTGGCGCTCAATGAATTGCTGGCATTGCAGGGTGTGCACAAGCTGGCGCTGGTGACGCCCTACACCGCGGACGTGCAGCAGCGCATCATGGCCAATTACCGCGCGCTTGGCATCGAGGTGGTGGCGGAGCGCCATCTGGGCATCCGCGTCAACCATGACTTCGCCGGTGTCGAGCCGTCGACGCTGCTGGCGCTGATGCGCGAGGTTGCGGCCGATGGTCCGCAGGCCATCACGACCTTCTGCACCAACCTGCGCGCCGCGCCGATGGCGCAGCGGGTGGAAGAAGAGCTGGGCATCCCGCTGCTGGACACCGTGAGCACGACCGTATGGGGCATGTTGCGCGCTGTCGGCATTCCATCAGCCAACATCACCGGATGGGGGAGGCTTTTCCAATGCTCGTGACACCCTCGGGTGAGGATGCACTCGATAGAATGCAGTCACCCTCCTCCATCAACCAGACCGACATGACCAGCACGCGCCAGTCCACCAGCCGCCTCGACCGGGAAAATACGATCGATGCGATCTATGAAAGGATTTATGTCGCCATTCTGGAACACCGCCTGCATCCCGGTACCAAGCTGGGCGAAGAGAGATTGGCCGACATCTTCGGCACCAGCCGGGCACGCATTCGCGAGGTGCTGGCCCGCCTGGCGCACGAGCAGATCGTGGAGCTCTACCCCCAGCGCGGGGCCTACCTGGCCAAGCCCTCCATTGAGCAGGCCCGGGACGTGTTCGAGGCACGCCGGCTGATCGAGCCGGCCGTGCTCAAGCGCCTGATCGACACCCTCACCCCCGAGAAAGTTGCCCGCCTGCGAGCGCATCAGGAACTGGAGCTCGATGCCCGCCGGCGCGAAGACAAGCGGGCCGTGATCAGGTTGTCCGGCGAATTCCACACCCTGACAGCGGAACTGGCAGGCAACTCGGCACTGGCCCGCAGCATGCGTGAGCTGTGCATGCTGACCTGTCTCATCATCTTCCTGTACGACGCACCCACGGCCAGCAGTTGCCGGGCCGACGAGCACACCATCATCGTCGACGCGATTGCCAAGCGCGATCGCGTGCGCGCCGAAAAACTCATGCTGGATCACCTGCATCACATCGAGCACAGCCTCAAGCTCGACAGTGCCGCCGGCGAGGCCGACCTCGAGGCGATTTTCGGCAGCTGAGTCAGCCCGCGCGGGGCAGCCCTGCCGCCCGCCTTGCTCCCTCGAGGGCCCGGGGCTGCGGCCTTTGGCTTTCTCTTTCTTCTCTTTCTTGAATATTCGGGGCATTTACGCTCCCGGCCATCCGCCTTCGGGTTGTTGATTTTTGTATTATGCATACAAAAGTTCAGACTACTTCAGCCAACAACCCCCTTTCTTTATGGCATTAAGGCTCGTACAGTCTCCATAAATTGTATGCAATTTATTGAAGGAGAACCCCTGATGAACCTGAATTTCCATCCCGCTGGCCGCCACTTCCTGCAAATCCCCGGCCCCAGCCCCGTGCCGGATCGCCTGCTGCGCGCCATGAGCTACCCCACCATCGACCACCGCGGACCCGAATTCGGCGCGCTCGGGCGCAAGGTGCTCTCCGGCATCAAAGACATCTTCAAGACACGCCATCCCGTCGTCATCTACCCCGCCTCCGGCACCGGCGCGTGGGAGGCCGCACTGGTCAATACGCTGAGCCCGGGGGACTCCGTGCTGATGTTCGAGACCGGCCACTTCGCCAGCCTCTGGAACAAGATGGCGCTACGGCTGGGCCTGAAGCCGGAGTTCATCGGCCTGCCGGGCACCGAGGGCTGGCGACACGGCGTGCAGGCCGACATGATCGAGCAACGGCTTCGCAACGACACGCAGCATCAAATCAAGGCTGTTTGCGTGGTCCACAACGAGACCTCCACCGGCGTCACCTCCAATATCGCGGCCGTGCGCCGCGCCATCGATGCGGCCAAGCATCCCGCGCTGCTGCTGGTCGACACCATTTCAGGCCTGGCCTCCGCCGACTACCGCCATGACGAATGGGGTGTCGACGTCACCATCAGCGGCTCGCAAAAGGGCCTGATGCTGCCGCCGGGAATCAGCTTCAACGCCCTGTCGCCCAAAGCCCTTGCCGCCAGCCGCGATGCCAGGCTGCCCAAGTCCTTCTGGGCCTGGGACGAGATTGTCGAAATGAACCAGACGGGCTACTGGCCCTACACGCCGAATACCAACCTGCTGTATGCCCTGAGCGAGGCGCTGGACATGATCTCGGCCGAAGGACTGCCCCAGGTTTTCGCCCGCCACGACCGTCTGGGCAAAGCCTGCCGCAATGCCGTACAGGCCTGGGGGCTGGACATCCAGTGCGCCGATCCGGCGGTCTACTCCCCGGTGCTGACGGGCGTGATGATGCCCGAGGGCGTGGATGCCGACCGGGTGCGGCAAATCGTTTACCAGCACTTCAACATGTCGCTGGGCGCGGGGCTCGGCAAGGTCAAGGGCCGGATGTTCCGCATCGGCCATCTCGGCGAATGCAATGACCTCACCCTGCTGGCCGCGCTCGCGGGCTGCGAGATGGGCCTGAAACTCGCAGGCGTGCGCCTGCGCGAGAGCGGCACCTCGGCGGCCATGGAGTATCTGGCGGCCACGGCGCAGCCCACAGCGACACTGGGTTAGGAAGCCGCCATTCGCTTGGACAGCAGCCTAATCGATGAAGGACCACGCGGCATGCACGGGTAGCTTCTTCGCCCGCCTTCATCGATTGGACTCGGCATTTTTCGCGTCGGCAGGGCGGGCACTGACTCTCGGCGTCATGCTTGTGGTTCTCATACAAAACCCTTAAGCTTTGACAGACCGATCAACTCCTGGGAGCGACGCATGAGCAGCCATGTCTACAAGCAGCTTGAACTCACCGGTTCCTCCGCCACCAGCATCGAAGATGCCGTGAGCACCGCCATCGCCAAGGCACATGAGACGGTGCGCAACATCCAGTGGTTCACCGTCACCGAGACGCGTGGCCATGTGGTGGACGGCAAGGTCGCGCATTGGCAGGTTTCCCTGAAGATCGGCTTCACGCTGGAGTAGCCCAAGGGCAAGGGCTCGACGGTGTGCCACGGACATGGCTGACCGGAGCGTAGAGCATCACAAACATCGGCGCCACTGGCAATTCGCTGGTGGCTGGGAATGGCCCTGATCACTTCAAGAGTGGCACCGTTGATCATTGTGATGGGGCACCCGAAAGTTGACTCCGAACGCACCCTACAGCCCGGGGGGGCCAAGGTCGGTACCCATTTTCTTCTCGCCAGCTTCATCGCGTGATGTCGCCGGCCGCATTGATCACGTTGACGTCTACGAACGCACTGCCCTTATGCAACTTTGGAGAGTAGCTAACACGCAAGCCACCCAGGTCCAGGTCATCAATAGACTCCAGCGCACGCACCAACGAAGCTGGCGTCGGGTTCGTTCCCGCGCGGCGCAATCCTTCGACCAGCACCTTGGCCTCGATGTAGCCCTCCAACCCGTAGAAACTGGGAGTGCCACGACCTTGCGCACGAGTTGCCCGCAGATACTCATCAACGATCCTCAGCCGCACACCGTTGGGGATCGGAAACACCTGCGTGAGGCCCAATCCCACCGCCTGCGGACCAATCAGTGCCTTGAGCGTGGACGCATCGAGCGTCGAGAAACCGTAGGTCGCGCCCCGGTAGGTGCCCTTCCTGATCGCAGCAAACACTGGGACGGCAACCTGCGCCGTTGTGATGATGAAGATGGCCTGCGGCGCGGCCGCGGTCGCCTGCCCGGTGACGGCTATGGCGGAAGCACCCGCAACGTCCAGCCTGAATTCCCCGGCTTCGATCCCAGAGCCTTTCAGCGCAAGCAGCAGCGCGTTCTTCAGACTCTCGCCGAAAGGATTGTCCATGAAGATGACGCTTGCCCGCGTGATCCCGATAGACCTGAGGTGGCTGACCAGCTTGCGGGCTTCGTCGGCATAGCTGGCGCGCACCGGAAACGAATAGCGGTTGAAAGGCTTGCGGACAGCGTCGGTGCCGGAAGTCAGCCCGACGGCCGGTATCTGCAACTCCTCCAGTACCGGCAAAGCCGCCGCGATGGTCGGCACGCCGAACAAGCCGAGGAAGGCGGTGGGTTGCTGCGTTGCGGCGAGCCGGCGAAGATTGGCGACAGTGGAAGTCGGTGTGTACGCGTCGTCCAGCGTCACCACCTCGATCCGCCGCCCGCCGATGCCGCCGGCGGCGTTGACGGACGCTACCAGGGCATCGCCGCCATCGCGCTTGGCCTCGCCGTAGATCCGCAAGGTCCCGCTCAACGCCAGCGTGCGACCGATGACAATGGCTTCGGCCGCCCATGCGCCAGGCGCGGCGAGATGCAGCACGAGGGCGGTTGTGCCGGCAACGAGAACTCGAAGAAGTCTTTGCATGGCTACGATTGCACACTTCCTGTGGCAAGCCGTGTGCGGCCACGACTCGTGTCCATCGCAAGCACGCCCGCGGGCGCAGCGGCGAGCGCAAGCAGGCCGGCAATGAAACCGAGGTTCTTGAGGAAAAGATTCAGCTCGTTCTGGAAGGCCGCCGCGTCCACGGTCCAAGGTGCGTGCATGCCAAGGGTCACTGGAATCATCAGCAGGGCCAGCGCCGTCGCTGCCAGGCGCACGCGAAAACCCGCGAGCAGGCACAGCCCGCCGACCAGCCACGCCGCGATCGTCACCCCGAGCATCACGCCCGGCACAGGCACGCCCTTGGCCGCCATCATTGTGACCACGTCACGGAAGGCGCCGCTCAAGCCCGCCGCGTTGGCGAGGAAGACGCCGGCAAACGTGACTCGCGCGAGCCACGGGAAGATTCCCTGGAAGATTTCCTGCTGTTTCATCTTTACTCCTTTTTTAAACCTAGAAACGGTAGTTGGATGCGCCCGAGTGCGCCGTGATCGGCGTGCCAGGCAAGGCGTGACAACGCAGTGGGCTCCTGCCCACAAGGCGGAGCAACGCAGCATGGCGCGTCGAGCGCGGTGCAATCGGGCGCATAGCGCTGTCACCCAGGAGGTGAACGTGATCGAAGAGGGAAAAGTCAATGCACAGGCGGCTTATCCGAAGTTTGCAAGCGGTCAACTGCTGTTTCTAGGTTAAACAACCATGCAGCTACAGCTCAACGACCACAGACCCGCGTCGCCCTGGATCCAGTTGTGCGAATGGGTGTGTCCGCCACAGGTATCGCCGCTGGCATGCGTGTGGCCGCAGCTGTGCGAACCGCGCATGGACTTGCCCAGGTAGCGGCCCTCCTCTTCGTTCTTGGCCACCGCGGCCGGCGACCACGCCGGATCGACCGGCAGCGCTGGGGGTGCGATGGAGCGATAGGGACCTTTGGCATGCACGACCTGGCCGTTCATCAATGTGAGCACTGACTCGATCTTGCGGATCTGGTCTTCCGGCACGCTGAAGTAATCGGCGGACAGCACGGCCAGGTCGGCGAACTTGCCCGGCTCCAGCGAGCCCTTGACGGCCTCATCGCCCGAGAACCAGGCGCTTCCCACCGTGTACAGGCGCAGCGCCTGCTGGCGGTCCAGCCGGTTGGCCGCGCCGACCAGCGGCATGCCCCCCGCGGTTCGGCCGGTCACGAACCACTGCAGCGAGATCCAGGGGTTGTAGCTGGCGATACGCGTCGCGTCGGTGCCCAGGCCCACCGGGACACCGGCGCGCAGCATCTCGCCCACGGGCGGCGCCCTGTCCGCGACCTTCGGGCCGTAGCGCCGCAGGAAGCTTTCGCCCTGGAACGACATGCGGTTTTGCACGGCGATGCCCCCGCCCAAGGCCCTGACCCGGTCGATATTGCGCGGCGAGATGGTCTCCGCATGGTCGACAAACCAGCGCACGCGGTCCAGCGGTGCGGAGTGCTGCACCCGCTCCAGCACACCGAGCAGTGGCGTGATGGATTCGTCGTAGCTCGCATGAAACTGAAAGGGCCAGCCATGTTCGACGAACAGGCGGATCACCTTTTCGAAGTCGGCTTCGGCCGTGGGCCGCAGGTCGGGCCGCGGCAGCAGGAAGTTGGCGGAATCGAAGGCCGAGAACGTGAGGATCTCGCCGGCTCCGCGAATCTTGTAGATCGGGTCGTCCGTCAGCTTGACCTGCGAAATCCACGAGGCGAAGTCCTCGTATTCCTTGCCCGGCGAGAAGCTGAACATGCTGCAAGCCACGCGGACGGTCATGTGTTTGTCGCGTGCGAGGCCGGACATCAGCGCGTAGTCGGCCAGGTTGTTGTCGGCGCCGCCATCTCCCACGCTGGTGATGCCCACGCGGTTGAGCTCGCGCATGAACTGGCGCATCGAGTTCACCCGCGCACCCGGATCCAGCTGCGGCGCGCGGCGCATCGCCGAATAGACGGAGAACATGCTCGGCTTGGCGAGGATCACCCCCGTCGGATTTCCCAGCGCATCCCGCACGATCTCACCGCCCGCCGGCTGCGGCGTGTCCTTCGTGTAGCCCAGCGCCCGCACTGCGGCCTTGTTCAACAGTGCGGTGTCATAGAAGTGCAGGACCATGACTGGCACGTCCCTGGAGACGGCATTGAGCTCCTCGATGGTGGGCATGCGCTTCTCGGCGAACTGGAACTCCGACCAGCCACCCAGCACGCGCACCCACTGCCCGGGTGGTGTGCGCTGCGCCTGCTCGCGCAGCATGCGCAAGGCATCGGCCAGCGATTCGACGTCGTCCCAGCGCACCTCCAGGTTGTATTGCAGCCCCCCGTTGATCAGGTGCATGTGCGAATCGTTGAGGCCGGGAACCACGACGTGCTGCGCGAGCTCGACCACCTTCGTGCGCGGCCCCTGGAACACGGCAGTTTCCGCATCGGAGCCGACGGCCAGCACCTTGCCTTCCCGCACGGCGATGGAAGAGACGACGCGGTTACGCGCATCCAGGGTGTGGACTCTTCCGCCACGCAGGATCAGGTCGGCCTCAGGCGGACTGCCCAGGTTGGCGCAGCCCGGCAGCCACATGGCCGCGGCAACACCGGTTGCCGCTCCTTGAAGAAGTTGTCTACGGTCCATGTGACCTCCATTCAGTGGGACTGGGGATATCTACAAACCTTGTGCGGTCAGGGGCGTGAGCGGGTGCCTATGGCCGCTTCATGGAAACTGCCGTCGTAATAGTCGGCTGCCTCGCGCAGCGCGACGCCGGGGCGGCCGTACTTCGCGCGCAGCTTCACCACGGTCTCCACGCCGCGCAGGTCAATCCGGGCCCCGCGCTGGAATCCCTCCTGCCGTGACAGCAGAACCCGGTAAGCGGTGTCCGCTGCCAGCGGCGTTGTATTGGGGGGCATGTGCGCCAGAAAGATCCGCAGGGCTTCTTCCTTGTTGCGAGGGTCGCGGAGCCACTCGAGTGCGCCCGCGAACGATCGGATATATCCCTGAACCTTGTCCGCATGGGCGCGCGCCCAGCTCTGGCGCGTGGCGGCAACGGCGCCCTGGTAGGTGCCGAGAACTTCGGCGGCGTGGCCCAGGCTATGGAAGCCCTGCGGCTGGGCCATGATGTCGAACGGCGCGACCAGCATGGTCGCCGCATGCTTGTGCTCGAGCAGTGCCTGATAGCGCTGGAAGACGCCGCCGGCCCGTTCGGTCTTGTAGTCGCGATCCAGCTTCAGGCCGTTGCGCTCCAGCATCTCCAGCAACACAAAGGCGTAGCCGGTGGTCAGTGCGTCCACGGACAGGGTCTTGCCCCGCAGATCCGCATAGCTGCGTATCTGAGGCGCCGCCACCAGCCGCAGGAAGCCGTCGTCCGCGCCCATCACCGCCACCAGGTCCGGCCCCTGGACACCGGCCTCGCCTTGTCCTTCCCGGTAGGCGATGATGTTGTCCATGGCGGTCATGGCAATGTCGAAGTCCCCCTGGATCAGGCCCTTGAGCTGGAAGGTAGAGTTGGGCGTGGGCGTCACCGTCACGGCCAGCCGCTCCCGCTCGAAGAAGCCCTTGTCCTGGGCCACCCAGATCGGCCAGTTGAAGCCGCCGGGAAATACGATGACGGAGAGCGGCGCGGGCTGGGCAGTTGCGGGCGCGGGCCCGCCGGCGCAACCCGAAAGCAACGCCGCAAGGAAAGGGAACCACAGGAATCTGAAGAACATGATCGTGCCTTTCGTGCTTGGGTCGGGTGCTGATCTGGAGCCGCTTCAGAAGCTGTGGCGGATGCCCATTGCCACGCCGGTCTGGCTGCCGCCCGCGATCGGGTTGCTGCCGGCCTGCCCGCCGCTGACGGACAACGCCAGCGTCCCGTCGTTGTTGATCCGGCCCGCTGTCGCATACACAGCGGTGCGTTTCGAGAAGTTGTAGGTTGCACGGACGGCCGCCATCGTCGCCTTGTTGACGCTGCCCTTGAACTTCAGGCGAAACAGCTCACCGTCAACGACAAGCTGAGGGGTCACGGGGTAAGCAGTTCCCAGATACCACAGATCGCTGCGCGGCGTGGCAACGCTGGCGTCGTTGTCGCGGCGAATCAGCCCCGCGCCCAACTTGAAATCCCCCAGCTTGGCGTAGCCATTCGCGGACACACGGGTGTCCTTCAAGGCGCTGCTGGTCAAACCCGCAAACGCCCCGGCGCCGCCGCGCATTTCGTCCACGGCCAGCGCCGCACCCCACGCAGGCGCGTCGTACTTCAGGAGGGCCGACCACTCGCGGCACGCCCGCTTGTCGGTGGCATTTTCCCCGGCGCAGTTGCTACCCGCCGGGCTGGGACCCGCATTGACGGTGTCTCGGCCCAGGCTGTAGGTCGCGCCCACCGTGAAGCCACTGAACGTGCCGCGATAGGCAATGGCATTGTCGGCACGGGCGTTGGGAATGTAGTTGTCCAGCGAAGCGGAGCTGTAGATGTTGGGCCCCAGAATGTCCGCGTCGAGGATGGACCAGAACAGCATGGTGTACTGGCGGCCCAGCGTCACCGAACCCCAGGGGCCTGCAAGGCCGACGAATGACTGGCGGCCGAAGAGGCGGCCGCCCTGGTTCAGGCCGCCGCTGTCGGGCGCAATCCCCATCTCCAGCGTGAACAGGCTGCGCAAGCCTCCGCCGAGATCTTCGGTGCCGCGAAAGCCGAGCCGTGACGGAACGCTGCCTGTCAGGTTGGGCATGCGTGTCAGGCCCCCGCCGCTGGCGCTCACATTCGACACATGCTCGACAGCCGCGTCCAGGACGCCATAGATGGTTGCCGACGACTGGGCGGATGCCCCGGCTGCGGCCAGTGCCAGGCCGAGCCCGGCGATGAGTTTTTGTTGAATTTTCATAGTCTCCTCCAGAAGGAATAGGCAAAGTGCTGTCCTGGCGCCGTTCAAGGCACCTTTGTTGCAGCGGTTGAAGAAAAAAGAAGGCGGCAGGGTGCCGCCTCCGGGTTCAGCGACTAGCGCATTGCGAGGCGTGGGCGTCGGCGTGCGACTTCAGCACGTTCGCTTCAAGCAGCTTGAACTCCGGCTTGCCACCGGCATTGGCGACCTGGTACACGTGATAGTTCTGCACCGGAAAGTTGTTTGGGCCAAAGCGGAAAGGGCCGCGCACCGATTTGAACGAGGCAGCGGCGATCGCCTTGGTGAACGCTTTGCGGTCTGCCACGTTGCCCTTGACGCCACGCACGGCAACGTCCAACGCCATCGCGGCGTCGTAGCTGAAGGCCGCATAGGCGGAGGGCAAACGGTTGTACTTCTTGCGGAAGGCCTCGACAAAGCGATGAGATTCTTCGCCCGGGTGGCCCGGTGTCCAGGTATCGCCGACGATTGCTCCAATCGCGGAAGCACCCATGGCGTCGAGGGATGTCCCTTCAATGGTGTTGGTGGTGTACAGCGGAATCTTGCCGAGCAGGCCGGCCTGCTGGTACTGGCGCACGAAGGTCACGCCAAGGCCGCCGGGATAGAAGGCGAAAACGGCATCCGGCTTGGCGGCACTGATGCTGGTGAGCTCCGCCGAGAAGTCCATCTGGTTCAGCGAGGTGTAGATCTCATCGATCACCTCGCCCTTGTAGAAACGCTTAAGGCCTGCGATCTTGTCCTTGCCGCCGACGAAGTTGGGCGTCAGGGTGATGATTCGCTTCACGCCCTTGTCGGACAGGTACTTGCCGACCGCTTCGGCCGGCACGTCGCTCTGCCATGAAGTCACGAACAGGTTCGGCTTGCATTGCGCGCCTGCCACGGCGGAGGGGCCTGCAACCGAACCTACAAACGGGACGTCGGTGGCGGCGATCTTTCCCTGCAGTGCCATCAGCACGTTCGCGAATGTCAGCCCGGTCACCACATCGACCTTGTCGCGCTCCAGCAGCTTGCCCAGCGCGCTGATGGCGGCCTCCGGTTTCTGCTGATCGTCTTCCTTGACGATGGACGCCGGAACGCCCCCCAGCTTGCCGCCCAGTTGTTCCAGGGCCAGGATGAAGCCATCGAGCTGGTCGCGGCCCACGTCCGCCGAGGGCCCGCTCAAGGTGGCAAGGAAGCCGACTTTGACATCGGCCAGCGCCGATGTCGCGAACGCGGCGATCGCCGCAGCCAACACGGCCTTTTTCCAAATCTGTTTCATGTTGTCTCCTTATGTCTGTTTATGTCTGTTTATGTCTGTTTAGTCTTGCATTGGAACCGGCTACACGATGCGAGTCTCGAGCTCGCCGAGCCCCTCGATCCACACCTTCATCACGTCCCCGCGCTTGAGGAAGGTGCCTGTCTCCATGCCGACGCCCGCGGGCGTACCGGTGAGGATCACGTCACCCGGCAACAGATCCACGCGCTCGCTCAGATACGCGATCTGGTCGGCCACACCGTAGAGGTGGTTGCGGGTATTCGAGTCCTGCCGCAGCTGACCGTTGAGCCAGAGCTTGATGCCCAGGTTCTCGGGCGAGTCCACGAACTGTGCCGGCGTGAATACCGGCCCCAGCGGGCACGACCCGTTGAAGCACTTGTGTCCGATCCAGTCGAAACGGAAGGGCGACGAGGGGTCCACGCCGGCCCGCACCAGATAGTCGCGTGCAGACAGGTCGTTGGCGCACATGTAGCCTGCCACGTGTTCGAGAGCGCTTTGCGCGCTGACTTTCGAGGCCCGTTTGCCGATCACGACAGCCAGCTCCGCCTCCCAGTCAAGGCGCTCGGTGCGCGGCGGATAAGGGACCTCGGCGCGGTGGCCCGAGAGGGTAGCCGCACCCGACTTCAGGAAGTGCCAGGGCGGGACGCCTTCCTTTTTCGGGTCGAGCACCAGCTTCTGGTTGAAGGCACGGCCCATGGCTTCCACGTGGTCGCGGTAGTTGGCGCCCGCTGCGTAAATGGCGCCGGGCCGGATGAACGGGGCACGCAAGGTGAGGCTGGCCGTGTCGAGGGCCTCGGCCGCGAACCCGGTTGGGTTTGCTGCGATCTCGCTGGCTAGCGCGTTGAGTTCCGCGGCGACGGATTCCCACCGCGCCAGGAGGTCATCGAGAGTGACATCTGCCAGGCGCGTGCGATCGGTCGCGCGTGCCACATCGCCCAGGTCGAACCACTCCGTGCCCAGCGTCAGGCCGGCGCGGGAACCGGACTCGCCTTCGTAGGTGAACAGCTGATACTTCGTGAATTTCATTCGTTCACCTTGAATCCGGAGGCTGCGACAACGCTTGCCCATCGATGGAGGTCCTCGCGCACGATGGCGGCCAGCCGATGGCGGGGCACGGAGGCCACGCTCATTCCGAGTTTTGCAAACCCCTCGACCACAGCCTGGGTTTTCAAGGCTTCGCCTATCGACTTCTCGAGCACGGCCAGCGTCGCTTCCGGTGTGTTTGCCGGCGCGAAGATGCCGATCCAGCTTTGCACCACCACGCCGGGGTAGCCGGCCTCACGGAACGTGGGCACATCGGGAAGGAAGCGCGAGCGTGCCTGTCCGCTCGTTCCCTGCACGCGCAGCCTCCCGCTGGCCAGGTGCGGCAGCACTTCAGCCACCGGGTTGATGCTGACGGGCACCTGCCCGCCGAGCAAATCCTGAATCGCCTGCGCGCCGCCCTTGTACGCGACGTGCGTCAGGTCTGTTTTCGCCGCACCAGCAAGCATCACGCCCGTGAAGTGAGGTGTCGATCCCGGCGAGGGAGAGGCATACATGGCCAGCTTCGGGTTGCGGCGAGCCCAATCCATGAACTCGCTCACGGTCGAAACTTCCTTGGGCACCGCCGGGCCGACCGAGAACGCCAACTCCGAGGTTCCGCACATGGCGACGGGCAGGAGGTCCTTCAGCGGGTCATAGCGCAGCTTGCTGTAGAGGTGGGGGAACACCGTCAGCGGGAAGTCCGGCGTGACCACCACGGTTTGCCCATCTCCCTTCGCGCTCGACACCGCCTCGACGGCGATGCGGCCGCCAGCCCCGGCGCGATTCTCGACCAGCACCGTGTCGAAACCGGCCATGTTGCGGGCGACCAGTCGCGCCACGACGTCGGTCGCGCCGCCCGCGGGATACCCGACGAGAAGATGCACGGGCGCGCGCTGCGCGAATGCGCGGCCTCCGATGGCCGCCGCGGCGACGGTGGCCGAGCTCCCGAGAAAGCGACGACGCGAAAAGTAGGACTTCATTTGAAAGTAAGAGTGGGAAATGGTCTAAAGGAGCCGGCTGCTTTGGTCGGACAAGCGCACAGTCACGGTGAATCCGCCTTCCATGAGCATCCAGCGACGCAGCTCGATGGAGACCGCGCCTTCGGCGACGAAGGGATCACGGGCAATGATCGACCGCGCCTCATCCTCCGACGCCGCGCGCACGATGCTCATCCCGCCCAGCGTCCCGGCGGGAATGCCATCGGCGACGAAGGGGCCGGACGCGAACAGTTCTCCGCGCCGCTCGGCCGCGATCGCCCATTGCAGGTGCGGCTCCATCAGTTGCTCCATGCGCGCGAGGTCCCTGGGCGTGCGCAAGGCGACGTACAGGGGCTTGTTCAGCATGGAACGCAGCAGCAGCTGTGCGGCTTCGGTCGGCATGTCAGGGTGCCTCGAAGTTGTGCGCGAACTCGGGCGGAGGCGGCGTCGCGGCCCATACGGCGGTGAGCTCCTCGGGTGTCACATTCAGTGCCTCCCAGGCGCTGTCGTCTTCCGGGATGATGTCGATGTCCCAGAAATACTCGGCCAGGCTGTTCCACGGATCGCGGATGTAGTGGAAGTAGTTGGAGCCACCGAGGTGCCGGCCCAGGCCAAAACCGTCCTTGTAGCCCGCGCGCAGCAAGGCCTGCGCGCCGAGCTCGATCTCGTCGATGTCTCCCACCTCGAAGCTGAGATGGTGCAGGCCGGTGTGGCTGCTCTTGGCAAACGCGAGGATGTGATGGTCGCCACCGGCGCTGCCGCGCAGGAAAGCCAGGATGTCGCGGGCGCGATCGGACACCTTCATACCCAGCACCCGCGTGTAGAAGTCCACCGAGCGGTCGACGTCCGGCGAGAACTTGATCAGGTGGCCGAGGCGGCGCGGGCGCGCCTTTTTGGCGAGCGACGCCGGGTCGCAGGCCCGGGTTCCGATGCGCCGGTAATTGCCCGGCGCGTTGATCTCCACGCAGGCGGCGGCGAGCGACAGGGCAGGCTCCGCGACTTGCACGTTGACCCAGTCGCCATGCGGGTCCTGGAACCAGATGCCGTCGAGGGCCCCGAACGGGCTGGGCGCCAGGCGCACGCCTTCGCGCTCCAGATTCGCCAGGATCGTCTGCAGGCCCTGCGCGTTCGTGCCCAGCGAGACGTAGCTCAGCTTCTTGCGGGCGCCTTCCATCAGGCGCAGCTGGTCCTGGGCGCGTCCGCCGCAACGGAACACCAGGTCGTTGCCAACGGCGCGGGGCTCGAGACCGAACAGATCGTAGAACGCACGGCCCGCCTCGAGGTCCGGCACGGTCATGCCCACGTGCAACAGGGAACGGATCATGGCGGGTCCTTTCAGCGGATGGGGGAGAACGCGGCCGGCATCATCAGCTCGTTGCGCTGCGATACAACCATGGAGACAGTCTTGCCAAGGAAGGCGCGCCACTCGGGCTTGGCCGACAGCGCGGCCCGCCGCCGCACGCGGTCCTCGAAGCTGTCGAAGCCCCAGAGCTGCACCACCCGGTTGAGCTCGCCGACTTCGGAGACGAAATAGCCGAGCAGGCGACCCAAGGCCTCGCCCTGCAGCGTGAGGCCTTCGGATTCGTAAGCCTTCAGGAATTCGTGGACCGTTCCAGGCTTCAGTTCGTAGATGCGTTGTTCGATGATCATAGGGTCTCCTGCTTGCGATGGCCACGCCCGGACTCGGCCTCTATCAGCTTGATCACGGCCGAGACGTCTTGCTCGCCCATACCGGCTTCCAGCCCCCGCAAAAAGTAGGGGGCTGCCGCGGAGAACAGGGGCGTGGCGCATTCGAGCTCCTCACCCATCTGCGCGCCGAGCCGGAGGTACTTCTCGAGGGTGCTGAACGAGCCGAGAGCGGGCATGAAGGCCCGCGCTGCCATCAGCGGGGCGCGGATGGTGAACATCGCGGAGTTGCCGGAACCCTGGCGGATGACCTCGGCGACGCGGTGCGGATCGAAGCCCGCGCGCGCCCCCATGTTCATCGCTTCGGCAGCGGCCAGTGTGTGGATGGTCACGAGGGTATTGGCGATCAACTTCATCGCCACGGCGGAACCGATGCCGCCCAGGTGGAAGTGGTGCTGCGTGATGGCCTCCAGCAGCGGCCTGCATTCGTCGAGGACGGCCACGTCGCCACCAACATAGAGGGCCGCGCGGCGCTCCGCCACCATCGGAGGCGAGCCGCTCACTTCCGCTTCCAGCATGCGAGCACCCGCCTGCTGCACGCGAAGCGCCTGCCGCTCCTTGTACTGGCGGGTATAGGTGCCAAGCTCTATGACGATTTTGCCCGGGCCAAGTGCCTGCAGCACACCATCGGCGCCGGTGAGCACGGCCTCCTGCGCCTCTTCGCCAGGCAGGCAGAGCAGCAGCACGTCGGCCTGGCGGGTCACCTGCGCGGGGGACTCGAGGGCGACACCGCCGGCCTGCACAAATGGCTCGCGGTCGGTGCGGCGGAATCCGACGACCTTGTAGCCGGCCCTCATGAGGTTGATGGCGATCGGCAGGCCGATTTGCCCGATGCCGATCATCCCGATAACGCGAGTGGTTTGTCCCACGATGTCTCCTTGTTCTATGGCCGGGATTATGTGGTGGCTGCTGCCAGCAATCCATACCGATTCGATGATTCCTCGATATAAGTCTTATCTATAATTGCAGGAAATGAAAGACCTCAACCTCCTGTACGCATTCGAGGCAATCTGGCGCGACCGGTCCGTCACGGCCGCTGCCGAGCGGCTTGGCCTGACGCAGGCGGCGGTGAGCGGCTCGCTCAAGCGGCTGCGCGAGGAGTACGACGACAAGCTGTTCACGCCGGTGGGTCGCAAGATGGAGCCCACACCCTTGGCCGTGGACCTGGCCCCTCAGCTGCTGGACGCGCTGTCGATGGTCCGCAAAACGCGGTCTGAGCGGCGACGGTTCGACCCGGGTACGGCGAAGCGGACGTTTACGGTACGTACCCGCGACATTGGAGAGGTGGTCACCCTCCCCCGGGTCCTTGCGGCACTCGGCCAGTCAGCCCCGGGAATCCGGCTGCGCACCGTGTTCCGGCCAATCCCGGAGACGGTCAGCGGCATGGCCGGGGGAGAGATCGATTTCGCGCTGGGTTTTCTGCCGTCGCTGGAAGCAGGTATTCACCGGCGCTTTCTTCAGACCCAGTACTATGTCTGCGTCATGCGAGCCGGCCACCCACTCGCTGACAAAAAGCTGACAGTGGCGCGTTTCAGCGCCAGTGAACACCTGCTGGTGGAGTATTCGGGCAGCGGGCATCTCCAGCTGGAAAGAGCGCTGGTCAACGCCGGCGCACGCAACCGTATCAGGGTGCGGCTCCCCCAGTATCTCTCGGCCCCCCACTTCATCGTGAGTTCCGACCTGCTCTGGTCGGTGCCCGCTGTCCTGGCAGAAACGCTCGCCAAGCACTACCCGCTGGTCATCAAGCCGCATCCGCTGGAGCTACCCGAGATTGAGGTGTTCCTGTACTGGCATGACCGGTACCACCGCGATCCTGGGAACAAGTGGTTACGCGACTTCGTCGCGCAACAATTCCCCAGCCACTCGCAGCCACCAGGGACCGAAGCAGCGGCGTAGCCGATCGAGCCAGCCGAGCGCGGACGAGCCGCGGGTCAATCGGAAAACAGTTCGAACACCAGACCGCGCAGCCACTGGTTGGCTGGCAGCTTGTGGAACTTCGCGTGCCAGAACACGTTGATCGCTACCGGCGGCAGGGGCGCAGGATGCGGCACCGCGGCCAGCGAGAAAGGCTCCACCATGCGGTGCGCGAGCCGTTCGGGCACGGTGGTCACGAGGTCGGTGGCCTGCAGGATGTGGCCGATGGCGACGAAATGCGGAACCGTGAGGACGATCCTGCGCTCGATGCCGCTGCGCTTGAGGATCTCGTCGACCTTTCCGTGGCCCGTTCCCTCGGCTACCACCAGCAGGTGGTCGGCCGCCGAGAACTCCGCCAAAGTGATTCGCTTCTTGTCGAGCGCATGCCCCTTGCGCAGCATGCATACATAGCGCTGAGTGAACAGGCGGCGCTGGAAGAAGCCGCCCTTGAGCTGCGGCAGCAGGCCGACGGCCAGATCCACCTTTCCCGACTCCAGTTCATCGCGCAGGTTTACCGCCGTGTCGCGCACGGTGCTGATCGTCACGCCCGGCGCCATTTCGCGCAATTTATGCATGAGAGGCGGCAGGAAGTGGATCTCCCCGATGTCGGTCATGCCGATCACGAAGGAACGCGCGCTGGTGGCCGGATCGAAGCTGGTGCGCTGATTCACCGCGCTATGGAGCATGCCCAGCCCATAGGTCACGGACTCCGCCAACTGCTCGGCAAACGGCGTCGGCTGCATGCCGGCCGGTGTTCGCAGGAACAACTCGTCACCCAGGAGCTTGCGCAGCCGCGCCAGCGCGTTGCTGACGGTCGGTTGCGACAGACCGAGTGTCTCCGCCGTGCGCGAGACACTGCGCTCGGCGAGCAGGTGTTTGAACACCACCAGCAGGTTCAGGTCGATTTCCTCGAGTTCCATGTGTATCGCCCATACATTGATGAAATCTATACAAACTATTATCCGCATTCTATTGGCAAATAAATTTTCGCCGCGCATGATTGCCGCTCGAACACACCTGAACGACTCACACACAGCATGACGACCGCAAGACAAAACGAAGTGGAAACAGAAATCCTCATCGCCGGCGGAGGCCCGTGTGGGCTCACGCTGGCCAACGAACTGGGACGCCGCGGAATCCGCTGCCTGCTGGTCGACGCCAAGCCCGGCACCGCGTTCAATCCGCAGGCCAACGCGACACAGGCGCGAACCATGGAGCACTTTCGCCGGCTCGGCTTCGCGCATGAGATTCGGGCGCAGGGCCTGCCCGCCGACCATCCCACCGATATCGCCTATTTCACCCGCTATGCCGGCCGAGAGCTCGCCCGCATCCATTTGCCGACGGCCGCGGAAGCGGTCGAGAAGATCAAGACGATGACCGGCTCGTGGAGTGCCGCCGAGCTGCCGCACCGCGTCTCGCAGAAATTCGTTGAAGCGACGCTGCGCCGCCATGCCGAAGCGTGGACTGGCAACGACGTGCGCTACGGCTGGCGGCTGGAGCGCTTCGAAGACACCGAACACGGCATCGAAGCCCAGGTTCGCCCGACAGACGGCGGCGAACCTGTGGCGGTGAAGGCGCGTTTCCTGGTCGGCGCCGATGGCCCGCGCAGCCCGGTAAGGACCCAGCTCGACATCGAATGGGGCGGCGTGACCGGCATCCAGCGCGAGTTCATGGGCGGCAAGATGTTTGCCCTTTACCTGCGCTCACCGCAGTTCCCGTCGGCCCTGAAGCATCCAAAGGCCTGGATGTACGTCGCCGTCAACCACCAGCGTCGCGCGTTCATGGCCTCGGTTGACGGGGTGGCAGAGTACGCTTTCCATGCCGCCGTGCATCCGGACGAAAACCCTGAGAGCTGGACCGAAGCCGACGCACGGCGCATATTTGCAGAGACGGTCGGCATCGAGGTTCCGATCGAGGTGCTGTCGATGGGAGTCTGGATGGCGGGACACTCCTTGGTGGCCAAGCAGTTCCAGCGAGGACGGGTGTTCATCGCCGGCGACGCCGCCCACTTGTTTACGCCGACGGGAGGTCTGGGCTACAACACGGCTGTCGAGGACGCCGTGAACCTGGGCTGGAAGCTGGCGGCAGTGCTGCGGGGGCAGGCATCGCCGGCACTGCTGGACAGTTACGAGGCGGAGCGCCGTCCACTGGCCGAACGGAACACCGGCTATGCGCGGCGCTTCGCCGATTCGGTCGGCCTGTTCACCGCCAGGCGCGAACTGGAAGAAGACACTCCCGAAGGCGAGGCCGAGCGCCAGGCAGCCGCGGAGCATCTGAACGCGCACGCCCGGCTCGAGTTCAACATTCCCGGGGTCACCTTCGGCGGCCGCTACGACGGCTCACCGGTGATCGTGCCTGATGGGACCGAACCGCCGCCAGATGAGCCCAACCGCTATCAGCCCACAGCCTGCCCAGGTGGCCGGCCGCCGCACGCCTGGCTGGACGACGGCCGCTCGCTGTTCGACCTGTTCGGTCGCGACTGGACCTTGCTGGCCCTTGGCGACGAGCCACCAGACACCGGTCCGTTCGAGGCCGCGGCGCAGCAGCACGGCCTGGACCTGCGCGTGGTACGCCTGCCGCATCCGCGGCTGCGTGACTTGTATGAGGCACCGCTGGTGCTGATCCGCCCCGACCAGATCGTGGCCTGGCGCGGCGCCACCGCCGGACATGCGCACGCTGTTCTGGACCAGGCAACGGGCCGCATTCATGAAAAAGAGGAACTCCAATGAAAACGCTAGACCAGTTCACCATCACCGAAGCCGTACTGGACTCCATGGCCGGCTGCACCGATGAGCGGCTGCGCACCGTGATGGGCAGCCTGGTGCAGCATCTGCACGAGTTTGCGCGGGAAGTGCAGCTCACGGAAGACGAGTGGTGGCGCGGCATCCGCTTCCTGACCGACGCCGGCCACATCACGGACGACAAGCGGCAGGAGTTCATCCTGCTGTCGGACGTGCTTGGCCTGTCCACCCTCGTGACCGCGCAGAACAACGCCAAACCCGCGGGCTGCACCGAGGCCACGGTCTTCGGTCCCTTCTTCGTCGAGGACGCGCCCATGGTGGAGAACGGCGCGGACATCGCCAACGGCGCCCGCGGCGCGCCCTGCTTCGTGCAGGGTTGGGTGCGCGGGATCGGGGGCGAACCCGTCCCTCACGCGCTGATCGACGTGTGGCAGGCCGATGAGGAGGGCTTCTACGACGTGCAGAAGCCCGACCCATCGCAGCCGGAACACCGGGCCCGCGCCCAGCTGCGTACCGATGCCGAGGGCCGGTTCCACTTTCGGTCCATCCTCGCCCACGAGTACCCGATACCGCACGACGGGCCGGTGGGCGCCCTGCTCGAATCGCTCGGCCGCCATCCCTGGCGTCCCGCGCACCTGCACTTCATGATCCAGGCGCCGGGCTATAAACGGCTGATCACGCATGTGTTCCGCAGCGATGGACCCTACCTGGATTCCGATGCGGTGTTCGGGGTGCGTTCGAGCCTGGTCGCCGACTGGGTGCGCCACGAGACCAGCGACTCCGCACGGCCGCCGGTCTACTACACGCTGGACTACGACTTCGTCCTGAACCGCGATGCGCGGGTGAAGGAATGACGATGGACCGCCTGGCTTTCACCTATCAATGCGCACCAGCGCGCGTGATGTTCGGCCAGGGCAGCCTGGGCCGGCTCGCCGTGGAGCTTGCCGCCTTGGGCGTGCGACGCGCGCTGGTTCTGTCCACACCCGAGCAGCGCGACACCGCGGAGTCCGTAGCGAAGCAACTGGGCGATGGCGCGGCGGGCGTGTTCGATCGCGCGGCCATGCACGTGCCGATCGAGGTCGCACGTGAAGCCGTGGCATATGCGCGAACGGTCGGCGCGGACGGCATGGTGGCGGTGGGCGGAGGCTCGACGATCGGCCTGGGCAAGGCGATCGCACTGGAGCACACGTTGCCCATCGTGGCCGTTCCCACCACCTACGCCGGCAGCGAGATGACTTCGATCTACGGCATTACCGAAGGCGGCATCAAGAAAACCGGACGCGATGAGCGCGTACTGCCACGCACTGTCCTGTACGACCCGGATCTGGTTCGCACGTTGCCGTTGCACGTGTGCGTGACCAGCGGCTTCAACGCGATCGCACACGCTGCGGAGGCGCTGTATGCGCACGACGGCAACCCGGTGGTCTCGCTCATGGCCGAGGAAGGTATCCGCGCCATGGCAGGAGCCCTACGCGGGCTGCAGGCCGACCCACGATCCTGCGCGATGAGGGAACAAGGTCTCTACGGCGCCTGGCTGTGCGGCACGGTGCTCGGCGCGGCGGCAATGGGCCTGCACCACAAGCTCTGCCACACGCTGGGCGGCAGCTTCAACCTGCCGCACGCCGAAACGCACACGGTGATGTTGCCGCATACGCTCGCATACAACGCCCATCACGCGCCCGTTGCGATGACGCTCGCGGCGCGTGCGCTGGGGACCTCAGAGGATCGCGTCCCCCAGGCGCTGCACGACCTCATGCGCGAATGCAGGGCGCCGTTGGCGTTGAAGGAATTTGGCATGGCGGCCGCATCGCTGGACCGCGTGGCCGACCTGACCGTGCAGAATCCATACCCCAACCCGCGCCCACTGGAACGGGTCGCGCTGCGTGCCATGCTGCAACGCGCGTACGAGGGTATTGCGCCGCAGCCCTGAGCAAAAGACAGCTACTTCTGTTTAGGGTTCTCCGACACCTGCCCGTCCTGGGAAGTGAGCTTCTATCGGCTAATCCACGTGGGTCGGAAAAAATCCTCGTGCATACAGCGAACCGATGAACGCTCGTAGCCCAGGCGCAAGGGGAGGGCTTGCCAAAGTACGCAGAAGATTCCCGTCCTCTCCAACATGGCTCACCAGGACGCGACGGAAGCGGCCATTAGCTGACGCCTGACAGGCAGCGGTTTTCAGGTTTCATGTGTGCCCATCATTTTCAACGTTTCGCTCCTGGATGCTCGCAGACAAATGCACAACGAGGTAATCGATCAGGCTTCGCACCGACGGAAGCATTCCTCGCAGGGGCGGTATATAGCAGATGAATCACGTGAACGGCGGCGGACCAATGCGGAAGGACAACTTCCTTCGCGCCGCTGCGGACCAAGGCAGAGACGATTGGTTCTGGCAGCAGCGCAAAGCCGATGCCATGGACGGCAAGGTCGCGCACTGGCAGGTTTCCCTGAAGATCGGCTTCACGCTGGAATAGCCCGAGGGCAAGGGCGCCGGCGGTGGAAGACCACGTGATGCCGCGCTGCCGCAAGGAGGCGTCTTGCTCCCGATGGTGAGCTTTCAGGAAATTGCGCTTTCGTGGCGTCACACCGAACGGTGTCCGGGAGCACATGCAAAATACAGCCGGTGTATTGAGACGACGTGCGGCTCCGTGTTCATGCGGGTGCGGGCATCCTGCCGTCAAGCCGCTGCAGACCCGGACTGCAGGGACATTTGCACAGCAAAATGGACCAGTTCATTACCGCTGTCCAGATTGAGCTTTTCCTTCAAGCGTGCACGGTGCGTTTCGATCGTCTTGACGCTGCGATTAAGTTTTTCTGCAATCTGCCGTGTGCTAAAACCAAGACCGAGCAAATGCAGGACCTCGAATTCGCGTTCACTCAGGCCCGCTATTGCGCTGGGGTATGCCGTGCGATGGGCAATCAGCCGCCGCGAAATCTGACTGTGCATCGCATCACTCAGGTACACATCGCCATTAAGAACCCGGCGGATGGCGAGCAGAATATTGGCCGTCGCTTCCTGCTTCATCAGATATCCGTCTGCACCTGCCTTCAGCGCATGCTCAGCGAAAATTGATTCGTCGTGTTGGCTCATCGCCAGCAATGCGATGTGCGGATGAGCACGTCGCAACGCCCTGATCAGGTCCAGTCCCGACTCCTGCTTTAGCGCGATGTCGACGATCACGAGCGCAGGAGCGCAGCATGATACGAGCGCGAGCGCCTGCTGCCCATCTCCGGCCTCGCAGCACAGGTGCAGATCAGGCTGCGCGTTCAGGAACTGCATCATGCCTTCGCGGACGATGGGATGGTCGTCAACCATCATGATCCGGGTCCTGGTGTTGCCTCCCGATGTCTGATGCGTCGATGAATGAGGCATGGTGGCGTTAGCCGGGGGGAAAGCATTGCTGTTCATTCGGTACTCCTCAGGTCAGCGCTCGTTACGATAATGCTCGTCCCCCCCAGGGGCTGCGGCTCAATCGTCAATGTACCTCCCAGCAGTTGCGCGCGGTAGCGCATACTGTGCATGCCAAGTCCATGTTGAAGCGCCATGCGGTCCAAATCAATGCCGACGCCATCGTCGCTAACGCATAGACGATGCTGTTCGCCGACGCCACTGAGCTCGATCTGTATCCGTGTTGCCTTGCTGTACTTTACTGCGTTGTTTACTGCCTCCTGCGCGACGCGGTAGAGGTTTATCGCCACCATGCTGTCGTGCACCTGCGTGTCAGGGTGGAAGCGGAAATCGCAGCTGATGCCGTTGAGCACGCCCGTTTGCCTGGCCAGTCGCTCGAGCGCGGCGGGCAACCCTCCGAATTCAAGCGCAACGGGGTAGAGTCCCCGGGCAAGCGACTGCGTCATCGCGGTCGCTTCATTGGCAAGGCACACGATGCGCGCGGCGGTTTCCGCTTCTGGTAAAACGCGCTCCGCCAGTCGCTGTTGCAGCGCCGCGCTCAAAAGTGCCAGGCTGGTGAGGTGCTGGCCCAATCCGTCGTGTAACTCCCGGCCCATTGCCCGCTGTTGCACCTCACTCACGCGAATGAGTTCGCTCTCAAGGTTTCGGCGCTCGGTCATTTCGCGGCGCAAGTCGGCATTTGCACCGAGCAAGTCGCGCGTCCGATCGCTCACCTGCTTCTCCAGCTCGGCGTGAGATCTCCTGAGTTCGAGCTGGGCCCGTCGCTGCTCAAGAACCGAAGCGGCCAGCAGGAGGCCCGTCACGGCCACAACGATGGCAAACACACACCATCGCACAAGACTGTCCACGGGGTTGTCAACCACGAAGGGACCGGTGCCGTTCGCGGTCCCCAACATCGCCAGCATCGATACCGTCGGCGCAAGCAAGGAAGCGCCCAACTGACCGAATGAAAGCGCAGCCCAGATCACCAACGGAAACACAGCGAGAGCAGCAGGGTAGTAGCCGCGACCGGCCACCTCAGGCGCGCCGAAGATCAGATAGCTCAGGGCAATGAGTGCGGTGCCGAGCACGATTGCCTCAAATACCTTGAGGGCCGAGATGGCTTGCGTTTTATTGCCAAACCATACCAGTAGCACGGGGGCCACCACCAGCACCCCCATCATGTCCCCCAGCCACCATTTAACCCACGCGTGAGCCCAGCCATCGGGCGGTAGCAAACCGGCCACCGCGAGCGTGGAAATGCCCACCGATGCGCTTAACGTAGTACTCGCGACGGCAGCGAGTGCAATGAGTGCCAGCACGTCACGCCGGCGGTCAAGGGCAGTGCGAAAGCCGGCACTGTGCGTCAGCAGCCAGGCCCCCGCCATGGCTTCAAGGGTGTTCCCCACCGCCACGCCCCCCGCCACCTCCAGCGGCACGCCGGTCCAGACGTTAGCGACAAACGCGCCCAACGCCACGCTTGGCACCATGCCATAGCCCCGTATCAAAAGCGCAGCAAGTGCAATGCCGCTGGGCGCCCAAATAAGGGTGACCGTGCTTCCGGCAACCGCGTAAGTCAGGCCCCCTATGGCCGCAGCCGCATACAACAGCGCAATGCCAAGGAAGGGGAGTAGAAACGTGACCTGCGCAATAAGCCAGGACGCGGATGCACGCCGACGCTCTACAGGAGAAAACGTACCCTCATTTTTTGGCCACATGGATACTCCCTTAAATTCCCTAGGGTGGGGGGGCGAAAGCAGTGTACGTTGTGCGTATACATACCGTGCATTCTTGCGGAAATTATTGCCTTTTCGACTCCATGTGTCAGTGACGCCAGGGTTTAATCACGACAGTGGTCTTGCCCCCAAGGTGGACGAGCGGGCAAAAGCTGCCAGGGGGCGGATCCAGGCCGACATGGTCAATGTCAACGGGCCCGCCATGGGTGGCGAACCCGCAGCAGGACCCAGATCACATGCGGCTCGCCTTCATTTCTTTTGCCGGCTTCGACGCGCCGGTTTCGCCTTTACCGGCGTGTATTTCTGGTTCGCCTGATCGAGCCACAGCAAGGTGTCCACATGCGACAGAAAGCGCCGCAGGTAGTCGGGTGACAGCTTGCGCATCAACGCAAGGGAGCGAAGCACCAGCATGTGCGAATTCAGCGGGCCGGCGTTGACAGGCCCTCGCCCGACGGCCTGGTCCACCTGGTCTTCGGCAGCAATCCTGGACCACGCCTCCCTGAAGCGACGCACGCTCGCCATTTCAGAACTGGCCTCCATGTCGCTGGCCAGACTGCTCCCAAGACCGCTCCCCAGGCGGTGATCGATACCGTCCTGCTTCACGTTCTGGATGTACTGGTTCAGCTGGGCCAGCGGCGCGCAGGGTCTATTGAGCGCCGACTGCGCGCCCAGCTGGCGCATGCCCCCGTAATCGCCCGCCGCGAAAAGCCGGCGCAGTTCACCGGCCAGGTCCGGATGCTTCGCCGACAGGCTCGTCAGTTCGTCGCTGGCCGCCTTCTGCGCCTGCCGGAAGCGTTCGCCATAATCCGCCAGCGCAACTTTGAGCTTGCCTTCCAGGATGCGTCGCACCTCGCCTGGCGCTGTGTCCATGCGCTGCGACAGCAGTTCCAGGTAATGAAAGCGCGCGGGATCGAGGCGCTGGGCTCCTTCGTTTCGCAAGGACGCATGCCACGACGACAGCAGCGACTTTTCTCCATCCTGCTGCGAATGCGGCATGTCGGCGCGGCCCGATTCACTCATGGGGCGGAGGGTTTCACATTGGCGGACTTGGGCACCGGCGCCATTTCCACGCGCCGGTTCAGCGCGCGTCCCTTTTCATCCGTGTTGGAGGCGACCGGTTGCGCTGCGCCAAAGGCCGCGGCAAAGGCCAGTGACGACGGCATGCCTTCCTCGACCAGTGCACGGGTCACCGTCAGGGCGCGCTGGGCCGACAGCTCCAGGTTGTCCGCAAAGCGCTGGTTGCCTTCCTGGATGGGCTTGTCGTCGGTAAAGCCGCTCACCATCAACAGTTCATCGCGCTCACCCAGGTACACCTGCAGCGGAGGCACGAGACTCTTCAACAGCAACCGGCCGTCGGGACGCAACTGGTCCGAGTTCAGGGGGAACAACACGCTGCCACTGATGCCAATGCGTCCATTGTTCAGCGTGACCCGGCCCGTTGCCAGCGGAATGGCCAGGGCCTTTTCCAGGGCGATGCGGCGCTGCTCCTCCACCCGGCGCTTTTGCACCTCCGCCTCCAGGGTGGCCATCAGGTCCATCTGGACCACCAGCACCCCGACCAGGATCAGCACAAAAGCGCCCAGCAAGCCCGACATCAGGTCCCCGAAAACGGCCCAGACCGGCGCGGTCTGCTCCAGGCCGTCGCCCCTTTCGTCAAGGTCGATCATCCCGCGGCTCCCTCGGACAGCGAGGCCTGCTTGCTGTGGAGCTGGCGCAGGTCTTCGACAATGCCCTGCTGCGACGTGATGCTGAGGTCGATGACCTCGCGCGCCTGCGCCACGTAGTAGGCGAGTTGTTCGTCACTTCGCGCCATGGACTGGTTCATGGTGCCCTCCATGCGCTGCAGGCTTTCAATCAGCTTCTCGTTGGTCGCGTTGAACAGCTGGACGCCATGGTGGAAGGATTCGCCCAGGCTGGCCAGCTCGACCGCGCTGCCGGTGACGTGCACCGCCATGTTCTCCGCCTTGCCGGCCTGCGCCCCCAGCGTTTCAGCAAACTGGCTGCCGGCCTTGTCCAGCACAGCCGCCGCCGAGCCGACCAGCGACTCGATCGCCGCGCGCTGCTCGCCCGAGGCCTGGTGGATGGTCTGGAGCAGCGCCCTGATTTGCTCCACCAGGCCGGTGCGCTCTTCGAGCGCGAGGTTGTCCCGCTCGGAGAGCCGGGTCATTTCCTGCCGCAACTGCGCAATCACTTCGGCAGCGGCCTGGGGCACTTCAGAGGCCGTTTGCATGAGCCGGGTCATGGGTGTTTCCAGCGCGGCGCCCAGCGTGGCCAGATGATCGGCCAGCGCCGCCTGCAGTTCGCCCAGCCGCTCGACGGCGGCGTTGCCGCGCGTTGCCTCTTCTTCCCTGAGCGCACCGAGTTCCGTGCGCCACACACTGGCCAGCTGGTCCATGCGGTCACCGTGCTGCGTCATCCAGTCGGCCTCCGAGTCCACGCGCGAACGAATGAGCGCTTCGGACTGCGCCAACAGCCGCGTTATGTCGGCGAGTGTCCGGCTGGCCTGATCGCTGCTGCGCTGGGTGATCTCGCCGGCGGTCTTCTCCAGCGTCTGGCAGACGGCCTGCTGCTGGGCGAGCGACTGCGCCCCGACACGCTGCCATTCGCCGTGCAGCGTGGCCGCCATGGACTCCAGCGCCTGCGTCCAGGCCTGCAGCCTCTGCCGATCCGCCGAGGCCTGGTCCGATTGCGAGCTGGACACGGCCTCGCTGACCGTGGCCAGCAACGCGCCGGAGCGCTGCTCGAAGGTGTCCGTGAAGGCCGCCAGTGCCCGGTCCAGGCCATTGACCTGGCTTTCGCTGGTCCGCGCATGGTTCTGGAGGGCCGTCGTCCAGGTCTCGGACACGGTGCTGACGGTGGCGCTGAACTGGGCCGAGAGGCCCGTCAGCTGCGTCTGCGCTGCAGCGCTCACGCGCTCGTGCAGGCGCTTCGATTCCTGCGCAATTTCCGTCATCGCCGCCTCGACCACGGGCTTGATGCTCTCGCCCGCCACCCTTGCGCTGGCCGTCAGGCTGTCTTTCAGGGACTGCCCGACGGTGTCGGCCAGGCCGGTGTAGGCGACGCTCACCTCACGGTGGAACTGCGCCTGACTGCCCTGCAGCTGCTCGTTCAACTGCTGGCTCCGGCGCTCCATTCCCTCCATCATGGCCTGCAACTTGTGGACCACCTCGGGCAAGGCGTGCGCCTGCACCTGCAACGCCTTGAAGGTTTCCTGGCGCTGATGGGCCAGCGAAAACGGCCGAAAGACGGTCGCCATACGGGAGTCCAGCTGCCGCGCAACGTCTACCCTCTCACGGCGGCTGATGGCCGACAGCAGGCCCAGCATGGCCGACGCGGCCACCCCGGCCACCGAGGTGCCAAACGCAAGCCCCAGGCCCTTGATGGGTGCGGCTAGCGCCGACCGGATGGCGTGAAGGTCCGTCGAGCCCTCCAGCGCGAACACGGCCCCCTTGAAGGTCACGACCATGCCCAGGAAGGTGCCGAGCATCCCCAGCATCACCAGCAGCCCCACCAGGTACGGCGTCAGCGCAGGGCCCGGCAAGGCGACCCGTTCACCCTCGATCCGCAAGCGCACGGAGTTTTGCAGGGAAGGGTGTACGCCGACCAGCCAGGCGCCAATGTCCGGCGGCGGCTGCGCAATGTCGGCAAGCGCCGCCGCCAGCGAGGCTGTGGCAGCCCGAAACTGCCTGAGTTCGAACGCGCCCAGCAAATAAACCCCGGCAATCACCGCCGTCATGACCAGGGCGAGCCAGCTCGAACCGACAAACCCCCATCCCACCCAGGTCACGGTCATCAAACCGATGGCAAAGGCGACTGCAAAAAAAATCCTGTTCATTGGTGCTTCTTAACCTCGTTGCTGAATGCTTCAATCAATCCCACGACCGGCTGCAACCGGACCTCCAGTTCCGCCAGCAAGACCTCCTGCATCTCCTTGCCGAAGACGTCCAGCCATCCGCCCGGTTGTCGCCACGAGGCCAAGGTGTCCTGCCGCTGCGCAGCGTCGAGCCCGGGCTGATGGGTTTTGCGCAGGTGCTCAAAACGTCGCTCCAGCAGGACAGGCACCGTTGACAGCAGCTTTTGCTCCCGACCACCGAGCACCTGTTCCATCACGGTATCGAAACTTGCCAGTTGCCCGAGTTGGGGAGAGACCTTCGCGATGGCTTGCCGGACATGGGCGCGCAATGCATCAATCCTCAATGCCATGTGACGTTGCTGGTCGAGGTAACGCTGGTGATACGGTGCATATCCAGCATCCGTTTCCGTGGCGGCTTCTGGCTGGGGTACGGGGTTCCTGACTCGTTGTCCGCTGGCAGAAAATGCACCGCTTGCCGTGATGGTCTTCGCCAGCGCCGTTCGCACCCGATGAAACTCCTCTTCGAGGGCGAAGGTTCTGCCCAGCAGCCGATCCGATGGTTTCGCTTCGTCCACCGTATTGATCGACTGGTGCGCCGCATGGAGCGTGATGCCATCGAACACGCCCAGCCACAGGCCCAGTCGTTCCGCAAAGTCCTGCCTCGACGCCTCAACGTCCACGGAGGCCACATCACCGAGCAAACGAACGAGTCTTGAACTGCTGAAAATCCTGGGCAATTACATTCCTTTGACGTTGAAACGTGGGAGCAAAGTCTGTCGGACTCCACATAAGCAGCCAAAGTCATGGAAGACATGGCCCCTGTCGAGACCACCACTGCAGACACCACAAAAAGACGCCTTTGAAATAAGGTCTGTCGAAACCTGAAGCGAACCGCCCTACGACCAGAGACGCTCTTCAGTCGGTCAGTGACAGGGCTATCTGCAGAAATAGCCCAGGAATCCCAATGATCACTGCCGAATTTTGAGAAATTTTTGCGGGCACAGGTTGCGCACGACATGGGCACAGAGTGGGCAAAAAGCAAAACGCCCACATGAAGTGGGCGTTTGCTACTAGCCTTGACGGCTTGGATGTTGGTTGCGCGGGCAACTTTGGGTTATGAGAGTTCAAACCTAACGTGTAACTCGTTAGGTTTTAGTCGGTGCCAAATGCTTTTTTCACACTCTGTGGCGTGATTTTATCAGTATTTCAGCACTTTTCTCAATTGCCTAGTGGCGTGACATGACACCTATTTAGCTCTCTCGCGAATCGATTCGATGTCACACCAGATTTCTTGACATTCCAATGATCATGACCATTGGGGTCACCAATAAATCAAACTCCAAATTTGAAAATGTTGACGATCGCCAACAAAAGCTTGACTCGCAAAATTAGTCTGGCAATAATTCGGCCAGGTAGCTAGGAGAACCTGTGTCCTTGTGACACAAACCCAGCCGAAGTGCTTCCCGCATTACCAAGAATCCGCATGGATTCGACCAATGGCGTCAGCTATTGGTATGGACTAACGCGTCCAGTTCAGCGCCCAACACCGGGCGAAAAACCACCCCTCCTTTTGGTCCCTGAGCTGGAGCACGTGCGCCTGCATGCACGTGTCGTGCAATGTCTATTGAAGCTACAACACCCCTATTTAATCCTCCGTCAATTGCGCTTTTGCGCGCTGTAAGCACGCCCACCGATCTAACCGGCGCAGCCCACTCGCTGACCGGCATTTTGTCCTGCATTCAAGCAGCGACGGAGCTATGGCCGAATGAAGCCATCAAGAAGTGGAGCCTGATCACAAAGCAGATGCAGGGCACCTTGAAATTTGCATCGCCTACCTCCAATACAGCACCCCTTCATCTCTTCAACAAACCAGAAAATTTGCCGCCGCAATACGGACAGTTCCTTAACTGGCGACCCCCGGCATCGAAAGTCGGCCCCGTTTACGAGGCACATGGTCTGCTTGGCCGAGCGTTAATCCATGCCGCCGCACGCAACGAGGTGCTGGCTAAAGAGCTTCTCAATGGCTTGCAGACGCTGAACCTCGCAAGGCAGAACAAAGGGCGGCGGTCGAAAGATTGGACGCTGCTGCTCGACGCCAGTTTCGAGCATAGCGAAGATTTGAAGAAAATCTTGGAGACGGTGCCGCCAGACAGTCCCACGCTGGGCTTCATCACAACAGCCATCGCGGCGCTTGAGACCTTGATCCCGCCACCGGACTTGATCGTTATTGATCAGAGTGTCGAATCGGGACAGCTTTCCGAAACCGAGTTCCTAGACGAATCCCCCCGGTCACCCACATCACTCTCGCCAGAGGTGATCAAGCCCGTGGAAATGGCCGATCAAGAGGAGATCACACCGGACATCTCGGCGCGTTTGGCTGCCGCTGACTACGCGGGTTTTGCGGAAAAATTGGGACTCTATCACCGCGACCAGCTACTGTTGGGCGACCTTGCAGAAGTAACCGCCCAGCTTGTGAAATTCATCGAGAACGGCATACCCCGTGAACGCGGCTTCGCACTCCTGGCGATCTTGACCCTGGTGACCGGCTGCACCGACGTGATCGCTCTGGAGTTGCAATTCCACCCAGCCCACAGTATTTGGCTTGACCTTGAGCAAGGCGCTTGGGCCTGGAACTTCACGTCCTACCGAATGTCGAAGGGCGACCTCTCCGCGTCTGATGACGTCCAGCCCATCTTCTGTCCCTGGCCAAATATCGTCGACGCACCTTTAAGGACCGCAAATGACACCCATCCCGGCGCGCGGAATCTCAAGGACTTGATTCTTGCCATCCAGGGTACAGATCATTTCGACCTGAAAGGATATAGGCGGTTTTTGCGCAATTGCGGTCATCCGTCACACCCACCGTACCGCGGACGGTTCGCTCGGTCCCTGCCTCGCGTCTATCTCGAATTGACCGGCAGCGATATGACTTCCGCATTGATGGCGGGATTCTTTGCCGCCACCGCGCCCGCCGCCCTGTTCTACTTTGGGCCGTCATACACAACCATGAACCGTCGCGTGGCCATGGTCTATGAGCGTTTAGGGCTTGGTGCTCCGTCGCGGCTGTTTTCTGATTCTGGACGCGCGGGTTGTCAAAAGGTCCTAGAAACTGCCCAGCTGCACCAAGGCTGGCATGAACTCACCCAGGCCATCAACACAGCCCGAGCAGCCGCTTTGAGCGCTCCCCAGCAGAACGATGTCCAGGAGTCCTGCAACCGCTGGATGGCTTTGCTGTGCGCTGCACTGGTGATTCAGAGCGCCCACCGCGGAACGCGCCTCGAATGCCTGACGGCAGGAGCGCTGTACCTGCATCCCGATGTCATGGTCATTCAGGACAAAGATGAGGGAGGACGGGCCCAGCCCAGGTTGGTGCCCAAAACAGCGGCTGTCAAAAAAATCCTGCTCAGCGCCGTCGAATGCCACAGGGTGATGCACCCCCTGGCCCGCACCGACGCCGCAGCTGACTCATTCCGCTGGGAAATCACCAATGAAGTTTTTCTGCAGTGGCGAACGCGGGATGGAGTTACGACGTCTGAGGTGTTGAGCACCTCAGACGTGACATCCATCACCACGGAATTCTTCCGATCCGCTGCTAATTTTGGGCGGAGTCAGTGGGTGACCCACCTGGATGAGAACGGCTGTGACCGCTGGTTGATACGGTCGCTGACCGGTCACACGCGCGATGTGACCAGGACCCATGGTCCGTACCTGGATATCCCACCGCTGGTTGTGGCCAATCGACTGTGTGTGGAAATGGAAAAAACCGGTGCGCTGATCTTCGGCGAGGCCGAGATCCAAGTCGGCATCACTGATTTGCCCACGATAAATCTTCCGGCAATGAAGCGGCTCAGAACTCATGCGCTGGTCAATGGCCCAGTCCCGGACCCGCGGACCATTCTGGAGCCGCTGAGCGTCGAAACTTTACTTGAATGGCGCGCGGCCGAGCAGATCAGAACGGATCTCCTCGCTGGCAATATCGACGCGCCCTGCAGTGCCTTGGCTGTGCTGCACCTGATGTTCATCGACCATATTCCATGCCCAAACCTTTGTATCTCGGCTGTGACTGAGACGAGCAAGGTCTTAAAGAGCGTTGATCAGCGTGCGGGCTTGAACTGGGCAAGGAGTCATTTCGTTCATCCGACGTGGATGCCGATTCAAGCCACCACGGCCCACCTTCTTGACCGCCTGGAGGATTCCGCGATGTCGAGCGCCACTCTCAGTGCGCTTACCTGTGCGGCCATACGCAAAACCAGGCACAGCCGGTGGCCAGCATCCGACAGCGCTTGTTGGGGCACGCTCTCTGCGATTGCGGAAGGCTTTCGCAGGCTGACATTCCCGCCTCCGATTTGCGCTGTGTCAAATCTTTCCGTTGCGGCGCCGTGCTTGTCTGAGCTCTCACTTCACCGTCTTGCGGGAGTGCCTGTTTCTGCAATATCCCAGACCCCGTCACGCAAGTCAGGCGGTGCGAAATCTGCGCGCAAGGGTGAAGACTCGCGATTTCTGATCGCTACCTTGGGAAAATACGCGTCAAGCGCAGAGCGCCACGGAGAAAAAAGAGCGCGCGCCATCAAGTGTCTCGAAGGTCTGGAGGATCCCGACATTGCATGGTCCCCATTCATTTTCTGGCTGAAAGCGTGGATCATTGATGAGCTTCGCAGGTCTCGCGATGGCGCAAACGGCTGCTATCAGATCTCCTCGATTCTGACTTACGCGACCACCTTGTTAGTCGCGCAGAAGGAGATCGATTTGTCAGTCGATCCGCAGGACTGGGAGGATGACGAATGGACCACCTGGATGACGCAGATCAACCGCGCCTGCGCGACTGACGAATCTTCGGCACTCGCCGTCAACGATGGTGGAAATCTGAATGACCGAGCGAAACACGCCCTCCACGCCTTGGTAAGCAGTCTTATGCGGCGGCACGAATACGTGCCGCCCGAAGTCCGAGCCAAATTGGAATTTGCAGCAAAAACAATCTCCCTCCACGGGTCGGCGTCTGCATGCCTGATCACAGCAAAGAACCATGCCCGCGCTTTCGACATTCTGAAGGAATGGAACGAAGACTTCCCTGGCGACTACGCCTTGACCGCATTTCGCCCCATCGTCAGTCAAATGGCTCCTCTTCGGGCCGGTGACGTCTCAAGCCTCACGACGCGCTGCTTAACGCCTAATGGAGGGTTGGTCATCGAGCGCGTCGGCTACGACGTCCATAAAACCGAGAACGCAATCAGGGTGGTGCCTCTGACACAAGAACAGGCGAGCCAGTTGCGGGAAAAAATGAACGAACTCCAGGCGTACTTTGGCGAGCGGCCGCTGCTGCTTCGCGGTGACGGCTCCACGGCAAGTGGCCTGCGCGATCAGCGCCTTTCCGCCGATTGGGCTGCTGCGCTGAAGGATGCCACCGGCGATAGGCAGGCCAGACCCCACAGCGTACGCGCAGCGACACTGCAGGAAATTTCGTGGCCTCGCTGGCAAGAACTCGCCCAGAAGATTCTGAATTCCGAGGCAGGTCCGCGCGAATGCCGGGAATGGCTCGACGAACAAGAAAAGGAATGGACGCGTCTTTCCAGGGCTGTCGCCATGGCAGGCCAGGGGGATCTTCGTTCAGCTCTTGGTAACTACCTCGCCGGCTGGCCCCTGGTTTACGCCATGGTGGCAACGGCCAGCCTGCATGACAAGGTGCCAGGTCCAGGATTTTTGAAGCAACTGGGCATTTCGCCCGCCACCTTGCGCCAAGCGCGGTCCAGGAGTACTCGCTGATGAATGACGAAACCTCCTCAGCTGACACATTTGACGTCTGGCGTTGGGTGACCAACCAGACACACAAGCAGAATTTTCGACGCGGGGAGGTTCCGACGCCATCCCCCGCGCCGGCGGCAATTGACAGGCCGGCATCACCTATGGCCGTCAGTGACCCCATAAGTGCCACTATCTATGACCCCACTTCTGCAGCCAATGACCAGGAACGACTGACCTATTTGACCGTGCGGTCACTGGGTCTGCACCAGGAAATGGCTGTTGAAAAGACTGGAATTCGGCTCCGAGTGGCAGCAGACCTGGAAGCAGCTTTGCCTCCCGAGAGCATGATCGCCACCGCAGTCAGACGTGGCAGACAAGGTCCGCAGGCCAGGGGTCAGGCCGCCAACATCAACATGGCACTGTCTGAGACAGGATTGATCCTGCTTTCGTGGTTGCGGGGGATGGAGCCAATGGACTATTCGATGATCAGGCAAATCTTCTTCAGGGATGAGCCTCAACGCCATCGTTTGCCAGACAAGGTGATTTATTGGCGGCGAATCGCCGAGTCATTGCCGCCAGCGCTGTCCGTCCACGTTCGGATTGGCGCCAAGCATCTGACGCCCGTTGAGATCAGCCACATGACCGCCCTCGCCCCCGCCATGAAACTTGTGCCAGACCCACGCATCGGCGAGCGTCCAGTCATTTCCCTGTTCCTGCGGAATGAGAAAAACCTGGTGGTTAGCGCAAGGTTAACGGCCATCGCGCGCAGCTACTGTCTGGCAATTGATGCCCTTGTCCAGTTTGTCAACACAGGAGGTCGTGATGCTGGCTGAATTTTGTCCCTCGCACGGTGCGTTTTGCAGAACGACTTACGCCGACCTGCACATTTCACCAGAAAAGCTTTTTACTACTACGGAGATTTTGATGACCCAAAGCATTGATCTGGCCACCCATGCCAGTCTGATTTCGCTTCAGCATTCAATTCATTTGCTACGTAACGCAATGCGCACCCTCGAAGCCTACAAAACGCATCCTGGCGATGCGACTCTAATCGGAGTGCCAGCCGACCAGATCCGGTCTTTGGAAGTAGTCCTCGCGCGGACGGAAACGAAACAGAAAAGTGTGATCGACGGGGATATCGTTGCAGCCGCGGAGGCCGAGACGGCGGCAAGGCGCTCCGCCTTGACTCGCCTAAAACCGATCATAAATAAAGCAAAAACCGATGTACTTTCAGCCGAGGAACTGTTGACGGCGTTGAATGATGAACCCGATCCGAAAGTCGCCCGCGGACGTTTTCTGTCCCTCAGCGGAGATTCCCTGACGGTGCGCGACGAACAGGAGATTCTGAAATTGGCCGATGCCAGGCCACTGCCCAAAAAATACGCGGCGGCAAACTCGTACACCCTCACGGTGATAGTCACAAGTGTTGACGTGACGTCTGCAGATGCGCATTTCACCCTGATTGATAAATTCTTGCCCAGCCCATTGTTTACCAAGGATGACGTGGGATTCAGAAAAGTCATCACCCACATAGCTGACCCGGGAGATTTGCGTTGCCTGAATCTTTGTATGGCATATGGGGTGTCTGTGCCGGTGGAGCTGGCAATTTCCGTCAACATTGGCGGTGCAGGTCTTGGATACACCGCGACTTTGATTCGTCTGGTCAATCGGGCCGATACGATGAATTCTCTTAAGAAGACAATGGAAACGGAAAACCAGAGTTTGTTTGATTATTGAGGTTTACGTAAGTCATGACATCACCACAGCTCGGCTTGCTTCGAGCACGCAGTGATGATCGACTGGCGTCGCTGGCCGCTGCGCAGCTTGCCGCGTGCGGTGGTCTTGAGCTCGGCCAGCGAGCGCGGGCAGAAGTTCGCCAGCGCGTGCCGCTTGAGCCAGGCCCACAAGTATGGCGGCGCTGCGGCGGCAAATCCCATCGGACGTGTCGGCCCATCTTATTCAACATCGCAAGGAGATTATTCATGCCGCAGCGGTGCGCGTGCATAACCAGGGCCTGCGGTGGTCGCCTCGTTAGCAGTTTGGGTGGTACGGCAGAACAGAGACTGCGCTGCCGGCTGCCTTATACCCCAACAAATCTGATATGGCTGGCCGGCATAGATGCGTCGAGGAGGGCCGGTGCTTATATTTTGAGCTAACTGTCGCAGGGTATGACCGGCGCGGGTTGCGCCAGTTTGCAACGCCTGTTGCTAACAAAGTTATGCACAGCTTTTGTTTATAACCCTTACCCTGCCGGCCATAGCGGCACGGCACTTTATGCTTGTTTGTACAAGTCTTTGCCCGGGCGCCGGTGTGTTTTTGGCCGGTGTGAGTCCGCCTTCAACGCCCAGTTCCAGCGTTTGCTTGAATGCCGACAGCTTGCTCCAATCGGCGCATCCATGGGCGAAGCTCTGGCTTGCGCCACCCGCCAAAGTTCACGCGCTTGGCGCTGAACTCTTTTTCTCCCAATGCTCATGCCACAGCCAGGCTCGGATTTTCCAAATCCCTGAACAGTCAAGACGGGTAACACAGCTCAGCACTCGACGATGTTCACTGCCAGACCACCACGGGAAGTCTCTTTGTACTTAGTCATCATGTCCGCACCGGTCTCGCGCATGGTTTTGATGACCTTGTCCAAGCTGACGTGATGAGAGCCATCGCCATGCAGTGCCATGCGAGCGGCGTTGATCGCCTTGACCGATGCAATCGCATTGCGCTCAATGCATGGAATTTGCACCAAACCGCCCACCGGGTCGCATGTCAGTCCCAAGTGGTGCTCCATTCCAATTTCGGCGGCATTTTCGACTTGCTCTGGATTACCCCCTAGCACCGCGCAAAGCGCGGCCGAAGCCATGGAGCAGGCCACGCCCACTTCACCCTGACAGCCAACCTCGGCGCCCGAAATAGAGGCGTTCTCCTTGTAAAGAATGCCGATGGCTCCAGCCGTGAGAAGAAAATCAACGACGCCCGCATCGTTCGCGCTCGGAACAAAACGGGCATAGTAATGAAGCACAGCGGGGATGATGCCGGCGGCACCATTGGTGGGTGCCGTGACCACGCGTCCCCCCGAGGCATTTTCCTCGTTCACCGCCAACGCATACAAATTCACCCAATCCATGACGCTGAGCGGATCGACCGCAACGCCGGGCTCAGGCGGGACGGACAGCGTCCTATACAAGGAAGCGGCGCGGCGCCTCACCTTGAATCCGCCAGGGAGCACGCCTTCGGCACGGCAGCCGCGTGCGACGCAGTCCTGCATCACGCCCCAAATGCGCAAGAGTCCCGCATCAATCTCGGCATCGGATCGCCAGTGGCGCTCATTGCGACGCATGACTTCAGCGATGGAGATGCCAAGCTCGCGGGCCATGCGTAGTAGCTCGTCGCCGCTGTGAAATGGAAGCGGCAACACGGTTGCATCCGGGATGATCGCCTTTTGCTTACTCCCGTCGGCCGCGACCTGGTCGCTGACGACAAAGCCGCCCCCCACGGAATAGTAGGTATGGCTGGACAGCTCCACACCGTCAATGTCGAAAGCCGTAAAGGTCATGCCATTCGCGTGAAAGGGCAGCGTCTTGCTTCGGTAAAACAAGACGTCCGCCATCTCGTCGAACCCTATATTCCGGCGGCCCAGCAGATTTACCCGATGTGCACCGCGGATGCCCTTGAGGAGCACGGGAATATCGTCGGGTTGAATGGTGTCGGGTTCGAAACCTGACAATCCCAGAAGCACCGCCGTATCGCTGCCGTGGCCTTTGCCTGTGGCCCCTAAAGAGCCATAGAACTCGGTGCGCACGCGCGCCACCGATTGCAAAGCCTCCTCGTTAAGCAACCGTTGGACGAACATGCGCGCCGCGCGCATCGGCCCCACCGTGTGGGAGCTGGACGGCCCTATGCCAATTTTGAATAGATCAAAGACACTGATAGCCAAAGTGCTGCCTTATGGAAAAGTGTTGGGTTGCAAGACGCTCAGGCCAACTGTGATCGCACCAGGTTCACCCAGTAGGCCGCGCCAAGCGCCAATGTATCGTCATTGAAGTCATATCGTGGGTTGTGCAACGGCTTGCTGGGTGCCGAACCGTCGGCTCCAAGCCAGATATAGGCGCCTGGGCAAGCCTGCAGCATGAATGCGAAGTCTTCCGAAGCCATTGAAGGCCGAACCCCTAGCTGTACGTTGGCATCGCCGACCAACGCGCGGGCGGTCGCCACGGCCTTGTCGGCGGGGCCGACTGCGTTCACCGTTGGCGGATAGCCGCGTTTATAAGTGACGTGCGCCGTGGCCCTGTGAGCCTTGGATATTGATTCACACACCGTGCGCAGTGACTCTTCGATCTGTGCGCGAACGCTCTCTGAAAAGCAGCGGGCGGTACCCCGTATCACGACGCTGTCGGGGATAACGTTCATGGCGTCACCGCCATGAATCTGCGTAACGCTAACCACTGCGGAATCCAAAGCGCTCAACACGCGCGAAGGTATGGTCTGCAACCCCAAGACGATCTGGGCGACGCTTATGAAGGGGTCGATGCCCTGATCTGGCATGGCTGCATGGCTTCCTCGACCTTGGACCTGGATTTCGAACGTGTCGAGCGCCGCCATCATTGGACCGTGGTTGATTGCGAACTTCCCCGCCTGCAACCCTGGCCAGTTATGCATGCCGTAGACGGCATCGCAGGGGAAGCGTGTGAAAAGGCCATCCTCCACCATCGCGCGCCCGCCGCCCTCGTTCTCTTCAGCCGGCTGGAAAATAAAATGAACCGTCCCCTTGAAGTTCCGCTCACGGGCAAGGTATTTGGCTGCGCCCAGAAGCATCGCTGTATGACCGTCGTGACCGCAGGCATGCATCCGGCCGGCGTGAATCGAGCAATGAGGAATATCGCCCAACTCAACGACCGGTAACGCGTCCATGTCTGCACGAAGGCCGATTGAAGCGCCTTCACCGTTGGTTAAGGTACCGACGACGCCCGTCTTTCCCAGCCCTCGATGAATATCGATCCCCATTGCGGACAATTCGGCTGCGACCTTGTCAGAAGTCCTGAATTCGGCGAAAGCAAGTTCAGGGTGAGCATGCAGATCATGTCTCCAACTGACCATGGACTCCACCAGGTCAGCGCCAAGAATCGATTGTTCCATTGCTTGAGTCATCTCAGACGCCAGGGTTGTGCATGAAGAATTGGGCAATGATGGCCGCGCCAATGAAGGTTCCAGCGTTGGCCGCGAAAGAGACCACCACAATGCGCCAGCCGAGGCGCCGGAAAGCCGGCACGTCCTTAGCGATCGAAAGACCCGCGAAAGCCAGGATTGGCGTCGACAGCGCAAGGAAGTTGATCTTGCCGGTCATGGCCGAAATCGAGGCGGCAAAGGGGAATGCCGGATACGTAAGGGCCATCCCGACCAGCGACACCCAGATCACGGCAGGAAGCTTGCGCATCGTGAGGCGATAAAGGATGTAGCCGGCAAGCACCACACCGATGATGATGGCCATGCCGCCAAGGGCCATGGGATCAGTTGCCGGTACTTTGTAATTGATCCAGTTGCCGCACAGAGCAAAAACGCCAACAAGAACCCAGACCAGCACATGTGCGGGAATGCTCAAGGGCGGCGTTTCGTGATCGACATCTGCACCGACAGCAGTATCCGCCGCAACACTGGCCTTGGTAGTGCGGCCCAGAATGGGCTCCAGAACTTTGTACGCCCAGATGGTAAACGGCAACGATAGGAACAATGTGAAATAAGTGCCGATCGTGGTCGTGATCAGGTTGCTCGCCGCCGCAAACGCCGCCACGTCTTTTGCAACCTCGGGGGTCTGCTGGGCCGCGATGGCGCCAGCGGCCGCAGCCATCATGCTCCCAGAACCGACGCCTGCACCCATGGCCAACGCGAGGGGATTAAAGATATTCAAACTTGCAAGCAGGCCGGCCAGCAGTGCGATGAAGACCGCGCCGAACACGGTGCCAGTAAGGTACTCGGCGAGAACGCCTTGTCCTTCGGGCGATTTCATGCCGAAACGTTCGGCAATGATGGCCAAGCTTGGTTCTCGTCCTACGGAGAATGTTGCGCCTACGGCCTGCCGTTTGATCCCTAATAGCAAAGCGATTGGCAGACCAAAAACCATGGTTCCGAAGAAATGTCCAAACTCCTGAAGGAACAGTCCCGCGCCAGATGCGGCGAGCTTTGGAATGGAGCTTCCGACCAACAGCCCAAGCTTTGCAATGAAAAGAAGCAGCGCAGGCTGCAAGAGTGCTGCGGCTGAACGCTGCAACTCGCTCGTGATGCTCACGCCAGGTGGCATGCGCTTACTCGCAAGGCCGATGGCAGCGCCCATCAGCAATGCCCACAACAGCGGCAAAAGCACGATTTTTGCCGGCCCCAGCGGGATGGCGACGTTGCCAATATATTCCGCGATCAGGACGATGATGAAGGCGGCTATGTAGAGCCTGGCCTGATCGCTGGAGCCAACAGGCTTCGCGGACGTATATACAGTTGCTGTGGACATCTCGGGAACTCCTCTTTTGTGAATGACGGGTCAGCTAAAGCCGACCTGCTTTGTGGATGGACTGATTACTTATCCAGCGAAGGCGCGTAGCCAAAGGGCTGAACTGGCTTGGCTGATGTTTCCACCCAAACACTCTTGACTTGCGTGTACTCTTGCAGTGCCTCAACGCCGCTGGAGCGACCGTAGCCACTCGAGTCGTAACCACCGAATGGCGAAGCAACGTTGATCACCTTGTACATATTGACCCAGAACGTGCCTGCTTTGACCTGTGCGGCGACACGGAACGCGCGCCCCAGGTCTTTGGTCCAGACCGCACCGGCAAGGCCAAAGTCGCTGTCGTTGGCGATCGCGATAGCTTCCTCTTCGGTGTCGAAAGGGATCGCGACGACAACCGGGCCAAAAATCTCCGTCCGTGCAACGGCCATCTGATTGGTCACGTTTTTCAGCACAGTCGGACGAATGTAAAAGCCGTCACCGCTGTTGGCGGCAGCGCCGCAAACAATTTCGGCGCCTTCCTTCACGCCAGTCTCGATCATGTTCAATACGTGGCGATACTGCGTGGCATTCTGAATTGGGCCAACTTCGGTGTCTGCCGAAGTAGGTTCACCCACGCGAAGCCGGCTTGCACCATCGGCGACCATCTTGACGAATTTATCGTAAATGCTGCGTTGGACGAGCAATCGCGATCCGGCAACACAACTTTGACCCGCATTGCCGAAAATCGCTGCCTGGGCACCAATGCACGCTCGGTCAAGGTCAGCGTCTTCGAAGACGATGTTCGCGGATTTTCCACCCAATTCCAACAGGCAGGGAATACCGCGAATTGCGGCTGCGGCGGCAATCTTCCCGCCGGTGGGTACGGATCCCACGAAAACGACCTTCTTGATCGCAGGATGATTCAATGCGGCTTGGCCTGTCGTGTGGCCGAAACCTGCGAGGACGTTGATCACACCTTTCGGGACGCCAGCTTGCTCTGCGAGTTTTGCAACTACCAGCGAACTCAGGGGGGTCAGTTCCGACGGCTTGAGCAACACGGCGTTGCCCATGCAGATTGCCGGGGCGATCTGCCAGCCGCAGGTGTTCAGCGGTGCGTTCCAGGGCGTGATTTGCAGAACAACGCCGCATGGCTCCCGGCGGGTGTAGTTCAGATGACCACTTGGGACAGGGATAACGTTGCCATAGAGCTTGTCTGTCCAGCCACCGTAATATTCGAACATCTCCGCGACACGCAGCGCCTCACCGCGGCAATCACGAATGGGTTTCCCGGCAGAGATGGATTCGAGCTGAGCCAAGGGTTCGAGGTTTGCGCGCAGCAAACGTCCGACTTCCTGCATCACGCGGCCACGCTCCGCATGGCTCAGCGCAGCCCAGACTTTTTGTCCCGCGAGTGCTGCGATTGCAGCCTTGGATGCAACATTTTGGTTCTGTCGCGATAAGGGTATCCGACAATCCGGGCCATGCTTGATTTCCGCAAAAGTTCAATCAACAGCGCCCTGCGCAAGGTCCTCAAACGGTTTCACTATCCCCTCGAAGTGATGCTGACGTGCGTGCGCTGGTATGTGGCCTATCCGTTGAGCCTGCGCCACATAGAGGAGATGATGCAAGAGCGTGGTGTTTTCGTTGACCACGCCACGGTACATCGCTGGGCCATCAAGATGTTGCCGGTACTGGCAGCCGTTTTTCGAAGACGCAAGAAGCCTGTGGGAATAAGCTGGCGAATGGACGAGACCTATATCAAGGTGGCCGGCCAGTGGACATACCTTTATCGGGCGGTTGGTCGAAAGTGATTGTCGGCAAGTGGCCAATTTTTCTGGCAAATCTACAGACGCCATAGACGAAGATGATTTCCGTCTCACTGTAGCCACCCGGGTAAAAGAAGATATCCCCATTAAGGGTGATTGGGATATCGGTCATAGGGGCGGAGGAGTTGGATATACAGGAATCTGATTTGAGCAGCCAAAGCTTGGCCCGCTTTTAACTTTTGCAGGAAGTCAGAGCTGGAACGCCACTGAACGAACCATTCCTTCCAGCAACTCGCGCAAAAATCCGGGGCGCTGAAGTTCATACGGAGTTGTCAAGTTTTTTTGCGTCTCGATCCACGTCGCAAAACGCTCGACCACCGATGCCTCAAAGAAGGCGATCATCAGTTCGTAGTTCAAAAAAAGACTGCGCTCATCAAGGTTGGCGGTACCCGCCAAGGCCAGCTCGTCGTCAATAACTGCCACTTTCGCGTGGATCATGTCGGGAAACATCCATATGCTAGCGCCAGCTAACGCCAATTCACGCAAGGCGGCATGGCGAGCGATATCAGCGAGTCGGTGATTGGATCTCAGCGGCAGGACAATATCGACCTTGACTCCCCGTCTGGCTGCCAATGTAAGCGCCATGAGAAATGTGGTGTCAGGTACGAAATACGGAGTGACGGCAACGATGCGCCGTTGCGCAGAAAAGCAGCTTGAGATCAGCAAGGAATAGACCGTGTCATCCATCTGGTCCGGGCCACTCGGAATCAGTTGAGCTCGCCGCACCTCCGAAGTGGGAGCGTTACTTTCGAGTTGAGGCTCTTCTGCGCGCGACGTTTGGGCCGAAAATGCCCAATCTTGATTGAATTGAGCCTGAGCTTGCCGTGCGAGATCCCCGGTGATCTCGAAAGTAAGGTCTGTCCAGGCAGCTTTGGGAGGTCTGGTGTTGTGATCACCCAAAAAATACTCCGCTGCGAGATTGCGGCCCCCGGTCCACAATTTTTGAGCGTCCCCGATCACCATCTTTCGGTGGTTGCGCAAATTGGTACGTCCTGGCAACGCTGATCGCCAGGGAGAAACAAATAGCTGCACCTGGGCACCCACTGCGATCAACGGCTTGAGATCAAGCTTGCCCCCCAGATAAATGCCCATGCCATCGATCAAAAGACGTATTTTTATGCCCTGTTTGGCTTTAGCTATGAGGGCCGCCATGAGCTCTTTCCCCAATACGTCGCCACCGATCAGGAAAGTGCAGACATCGACCGTGTGAGCGGCGCCCTGAATGACTGACATCAGGCTATCACGTGCCGCACGCCCATCCTCATGTATTTCCAGCCGGTCATAAGTCGAAGCGCGCGGGGCGCCCAAGGCCTGAGCCAGAGACTGAAATTTCCCAACAGAATCGGCGCCGAAAGATAATGCATCGGCCGGGTTTTGCGCCAATCGCTTTGGTCGATGAACCGACACCTTTCTCGTGCCCAATAAAGCAAAGAGCGGAAGTGCGAGATAAGGCAATAAGGCGATGGAGATGACCCATGCGATGGCAGCAGACGGGTGACGGCGTTGCCTGAGGGCATGCGACGTCACAGCATAGATGCTCAGCCCCGACACTACCGCCAGGCTATGCCATGTCACCCAATGAGCATAGAGGGACGCAAATGACATGGTTTACCTTCGCAATCTCACTGATCATGAGCTTCTTGCGCAGCCGCAGTCCGCAGCCGCCCGACCTTGCCAATCATGTCCATGGTGATCACCTTTGTCCCTTCTTGCTGAAAAATTCAGCAAGACAGTAAAAAATCCTGGGAAATTTTCGGTCACCTCAACACTTCCGGGGCATGTTTGGCGCCAGATGCCGAAATCACCAAATCCAGAACATCAACGCCCAAGAGTAATCCACAAGCGCAAGGGCGCTGCAAAAAGCAGCCAGGCCGTGTATCCGTTGGCGCAGCGAAGCTGAGTATTGACGGCCAATTTCACAGGCGAGCCAAGCAGACCAGAGATTGGCGCCCACCAATAAACCGAGTCGAATATCATTCGCCCAGAATATCGGAATGCCTTCATTCTTCAGCAGATTGACAGTCAGCGCTGAGAGGCCCAAAAAGACACCGCAGCCGGCGAGCGGTATCAGCGCCTGACAGAGATGGTGAAAGCGCCGCGACTCCCAGGGGCCGAGCGCGCGGGTCGCCCACGCCATCAACAGCGTCAGAACGCCCCCCATCAGCACGCCTGTGCCCACGATGTAGCCAACGACCATAGCGCCATCCAGCCAGGAAAACACATCGCGCTGGTCCGGGTAGTTGGTCAGCAGCCACCAGGGCGTATTTTCATGGAGCGGCCACAAAACATTCCGGTCGACCAGCCACTCTGCGATGGCTTGCTTAACTTCAACAAAATGCGGGTTCGCAGTCCACTGGAATGCGCCAATCGCGACACCCAGTAATCCGAACAGGATCAGGATTGTCTGCCAGCCGTCCGCCAACCTGGCGCCCAGCTTCACGACCTCATGATTAGGCGAGCGTGCGCTCAGGGCAATCGCATCACGGTGGCCGCTGCAGCGCCCACACATGTGGCAGTCGCTGGCGCCTTCCATACGGCGTATTGCAACCAGAGGCGCACAGTTGACAGCCTGAATCGGAATCGTTGGGGCGTAGGACTTGCGCCAAGCCGTCGCATTGACCGAGAAATGCGCAGGCGCCAGCTTGCTTAGCAAGCCGAAGACGCCGTTGACCGGGCACAGGTACTTGCACCAAACCCGTTTCTCTCGTCCGTACAGGTAGCCTATGACCAGCGCCGCCACCGTGGAGCCGCCCAGCACCAGCAATACCGCTTTCGGGTATTGATACACGCTGACCATCTGCCCATAGACGGTGGTGCCGACAAATGCTGCAAATGGCCAGCCTCGCCATCGCATCCAATGGGGGATGGCGCGATTGCGGCCCTTGCTGCTCGCCCACTCCGACAGGGTACCCTCCGGACACAGAACGCCGCACCAGACGCGTCCCATGAAGACCATGCTTAACAGTACAAATGGCCACCAGATACCCCAAAAGAGGAATTGCGCAAAGACCGTTAAATGGGAAAGGATGTGGGATTTTTCGTCGGGCAGGGGGAGCATCGTGGGCACAATGACCAGAAGGCCGTAGAACAGGACAACCACCCATTGCAGGCGGCGAATCCAGTCGCCATGCGCCTGCAGCCAGCTGCCAATGACCGGCAGGACCCCGGGACTCGTGGGCTTCATGTGCGCTGCGGCACTTTGGCGCGCCTTGTCACCCCGAAGATGACCAACCAGTATCCGCCAAAAACCAACAGGCTCATCAGCGTGGGACGCGAACGGTAACCTGTGAAAGCGGACACAATGCCTCCGGTGATGGAGCCGTCATCCAGCAGCAGCGAACTGTCCCAGACCTGGGATTTCAGGGTAGGCAGCAACTGCACATCCATCAGCTTTTCGGCGCCGCCCACCAGCAGGGCACAGCCAAGAAGCAGTAAAAGTATTTCGGTTACCATGAAGAAGGCTCGCCAGGAGATGCGCTTGCCACCGAGCTGCAGCAGATAGAACGTGGCGCCTGCCAGAGCAGCCCCCAGGGCTACCGCGAGCCAAAACTGGCGCGAGGCAAAACCGTCGCTACCCGTCGCCAGGCTGGACAGAAATACCACCGTCTCACTCCCCTCCCGTGCTACGGCGATGGCGGCCAGAGAAAAGACTCCCCACCAATGCTGGTTCCGCGCGCTTTCGGACAGCGAACGCTCCATGTCCTGTTTCAGGCGGCGCCCATGCTGCCTCATCCATAAAACCATTTGCACGATCAGCGCCGAAGCGGCCAGCAACATGCCGGCGCGGAAGTATTCCTGGCCATCATCACTCAGCACGGAGTTGATTGCATCGATCCCCAGGCCCAGGAGGACCGCGCCGACAAGACCCGCCAGGACGCCCGACCAAAGGTACAGTCTTCCGCGCGCTCCGGAGGGCTCGCGCGCGAGCCATGCATGCAGGATGCCTACGACCAGCATGGCCTCCACGGTTTCTCGCCACATCACAAAGAGAATTTGTCCGAGGTTTTGCATGGGTGGTATTCAGTTGGCGATATTCAGTTGGTGAGATGTGCGGCGTGCTTACCGGGCGATGATGCTGCCTTGCCCCACCTTGATATGAAAGTCATCAAAGAACTTGTATTCGCCTGGATCCAGCGGATAAACGACGACGAAGGAATTCGAGTTCGGGTTGAGGGCTTTTTCTTTTCTGAGCTGCTTGCTTTCAAATTCAATGGCTTCGGTGCCCGTGTTGTAGATCTCGATCCTGAATTTTTTCCCGGCAGGCACCTGCAATTGGCGCGGTGTAAACACACCGTTATTGCATTCCAGCCTGAAGGTTGGCAGGTCCTCCGCGGCCATTGACGAAGTTACCGTCAACACACCGAGCGCCAAGGCACTGAGCAGCTTTTTGATCATGGCGGCCTCGTGTTTTCAACGGGGTGACCCGCGGGTCAGTACCCGCCCTTTTTTCCGGTCCCGGCATAAGTGAAGTCGTAGTTCAGCTCAATCGGTGTGAACCACTGTCCAACACCGGTTTCCTTATCGACGTGCCGTCCAAAATGGGCATGTGGGTTGGCCGTTGGCGGCAGTATCGTCAGCTTCAACTTGTATTTGCCTGGGCCGGCCAGCTTGACGTTGTCGCCATAGTGCGGACCGTCGCTGGCAACCATGGGCATCAATTCCCCGTCCAGACGAAAGCTGCCGCCAGGTTTGGTGAGTTCAAATTTCACCACCAGGTAGGGCATCCAGTCGCCCTGGGCAAATCCGTTGGGATTGTTTTTGGTGGCATGGATATCGGCCTCAAGATGGATGTCCGACTCTTCGACCTTTTTCATCATGCCGTCCGGATCCATCTTGACCGGCTGCAGATACACCGCACCAATTTCCATCCCCTTGAGCACCTGGTGCTTGCCAATCGGAACCTCTGCAGCCTGTGCAACGCAAGCGGCGAAAGACAAGGCGGCAAGCTGGACGGCGATCAATTTTTTCATGGTGATTTTCCCGGAGTGACATTGGTCGAAAAACCGGATTATACGCAGTAAATACGAATCGTTATCATTCAATTGAAGCTGATCCGGATTTCACGCATCAGCCGCGAAGGCGGTGGGGCCGCAAAGGGAGCCCGCCGGGAGAAAGCAGCCATGGCGGTCACGGCCGTCCCGCAGAAGCCCTTCGCCGGCGCCACCAGAGCCAAATGCCACTGACGCCAAAACCCGCGAGCGCACACCCGAGGACGGCGACGGCAAAGGTATGCAATGGCCCCCCCAGTTCACCGATATGCAGCGGATACATCACGGAGTAGGCTCGAGCGCCGGGATCAAGCTGGTCCCATCGTTGGACCGCCAGGACTTTCCCGGTCATGGGGTGCAACCAAACCGAGCTCAGGCCATTGGGGTGCGGGTCATCGGGCAGCTTCAGGCGAACGCGCACCGGCTGGCCTGGCAACGCCGGTACCTGCACAAAGGCGACCTGTCCCGCAAGCGCGGCAGCGCGCGCATTCATCACATGCAGATCCAGGGGAGCCGCGCGCACCGCGACAACCGAGGCATCCGGCAGACGAGGCGCGGTCATCGCCGTCGCCCCGCTCAGCGCGGTGACCGCCGCAGACAAGGGCCGCCAGGCCATGTAGGCGCCGCTGACGACACTCACGGCGATCAACAGGCCAAGCAGCGAGCCGCCAACGCGGTGCAGGTCGAACAGGGCACGCGTGGGGCCGGACTTCAGCTTGACGCTCCAGGCCTGGCGCCAGCGTATGGGCCACCACAACACCAGACCCGAGATCAGGAGAAAAAGGTAGGCGAGTGATGCCAACGCCAGGATCGCCTTCCCCGTCTCGCCCATCAGCAGGGTGCTGTGCATGTCAAACAGCAGATTCACCAACGCCTGATGTTCGCCCCGGCGCCCCAGCTCAACGGCCGTGCGCGGGTGGAAGTAGACCATCCCGTCCCAGGGGCCACTCACCCGCGCCCAGAGACTGTCGCCGGGGTGCTGCGGAGGCCGCAGACGGAAACTGGCTCCGGGGCCAAACTCAGACGCGAGTTGCTGGCGAACCCGCTCCAGGACTCCCCCGCCATCTGCACCAGGCTCGATTTGACGCTCCGGGCGCCCGGGGACAACGGTGACCTGAGGAGCCACCCGAAACAGGTCCGCATGCACCCATTCATCCAGCGGCCGGGCCACGGTCATCAAGGCTCCCGTGAATGCAGCCAGGATCAGGATCAAGCCCAGCGTCAGGCCGATCCAGCGATGCCCCAGCTTCCAGCAGCGCCGCAGCTTCGCGGAGCGCGTCAGCATTCGGACCCCGGACATCGAGCCTGGTTGCCGGACCCGGCGTCATGGGCCTGCCGGTCCACCGGATGCCACGCCGCAGATCTTTCCTCGCCGCTGGACACGTCGAGCGGCGTTATGCGATGCATGCGCGACACCCGCCGCACGTGGCCGCTAAGACGTGTTCCCACAATGGTTACCCAGATTTGCTTTCAGTGCGCGGAAACTCAGGCCGCGGTCGTCGCCGAGCAGAAAGGCCCTGACACCGGCTTCGCACCACGCCTCGTGCTGGCCGTCGGCCCGTGGAATCGCGCAGAACGGCAGCGCGTGCGCCGCGCAGGCCGCGGCCACGCGGCGGATGGCCGACTGCACCTCGGGATGCTGCGCCTGCCCGGGAACACCCAGGGACTGGGACAGGTCGACCGCGCCCTCCAGAATCATGTCGATGCCGGGCACGGCCGCGATGGCGTCGATGTTCTCGACGCCGGCCCTGTCCTCGATCATTGCCACCACCATGATCTCGCGGTTGGCAAGCGCCATGTAATCCTGCAGGCCGAGGGCCCCGAAGCCCGTGGTGCGCCCGCCGCTGATGCCGCGCTCACCCAGCGGGTGGTAGCGGCTCGCCAGAACCGCCTGCCGCGCCTGTTCGCCGTCCTGCACGCAGGGCACCACGATGCCCTGGGCGCCGGCGTCGAGCACGCGCAGGATGGTCTTGGGCTCGACGCCCGGCACCCGCACCAGCGGCGTGAGCCCGCAGCCCTCGGCGGCGCGGATCATGTTTTCCAGCGTCTGCGGGTTGACGCCCACGTGCTCCAGGTCGAGGATCACGAAGTCGTAGCCCGCGTAACCGATCATTTCCACCAGCAGCGGCGCGGGAATCGAATTGAGCAGCCCGTACACCCGCTGCCCCGCTTCGAGCCGGGCCCTGAGCTTATTCGTCCGCAGCATCGGCGTGCTCCATCGGCAGGTACCAGTGCTGCGGATGCGGGTGGCGCAGGAAGTCATGGTGCGAGATGTGCCAGGCGTAGGCGCCGGCATACGGAAAGACCAGCAGGTCGCCCACCCGCACCCGTTCCACCGGCGCGTCGAAGGCCAGCAGATCCTTGGGGGTGCACAGCTGGCCGACCACGTGGACGGTGGCGTCGCGCAGTTCGGGCCGGGCCCAGGGATACGGCCAGTGCTCGACCGGCAGGACATGGAACGGATGGCTGTGGCCCTGCGCGTAGGGCGTGCGGAAATGGTGGGTGCCGCCGCGGGCGACCACGTAGTCGCGGCCGAACGTGTGCTTGAGGTCCAGCACCTGCATGGCGTAATAGCCGCAGGCGGCCGTGATGTAGCGGCCACATTCGAAGCGCAGGCGCGGCAGGCCCGGCCGGCTTGCCCGCAAGCGCTGCAGTCCGGCGCCGAAGGCCGCGAGGTCGAACTGCTGCTGCGGCTGCCGGTAGTTGACGCCGATGCCGCCGCCGACATTGACATGGTCGATGTCGAGCCCGTACGCCCCGCACCAGCGCTCGACCTGCTCGAGGTAGGCGGCGATCAGCTCGACATGGGCAGCGGCGTCGAGCTGGTGCGACAGCAGGTGGAAATGAAAGCCGCGCAGGCGCAGGCCCGGTGCTTCGCGCAGGCTGGCCAGGCAAGCGGGCAATTGGTCGACGGCGATGCCGAACGGTGTCGCTTTGCCGCCCATCATCAGCGTCGTCGCGGCCAGCCCGGGCAGCGGCAGGTTGACACGCAGCAGCACGGGAGCGGTCCTGCCGGCCGCCTCGGCCAGCCAGGCGAGCCGCTGCAGCTCGTGCAGACTTTCCACGTGGATGGCCTCAACGTCGCTGTCCAGCGCCAGCCGGAGCTCGGCGTCGGTCTTGCCGGGGCCGCTGAAGATCAGTGGCGTGCTGGGGAAATGCTCGCGCACCCAAGCCAGCTCGCCGCCCGAAGACACCTCGAAGCCGGCCACACGCGGTGCCAGCGTCCGCAGGATGGGCAGGTCCGAATTGGCCTTGATCGCGTAGAACAGCTCACAGCCTGCGGGCAGCGCCGCGACCACGGCCTGGCCGTGCCGGCGCAGCGCCTCGAGGTCATAGAGGTAGGCGCACAGCGGCTGCGTGGCGCCAGCCAGCGCCGCCCTCAGGTGGCGCGCCACCGTGTCCATTCTCAATTCCATGGGGAGCCCTCGCCTGCGGCGGCGATCGGGTTGCCGACCGGCACATAAGTGGATGCGCGGTCGGCGCGCTGGAAAAAGCGGTTGCTCAGATTGGTCTTGCCGGGGAAGGGCTCGCCGGCCAGCAACGCATTGATGCGCCGCGCCGAGGCCGGGCTGCCCCACTGCGCCTGGTAGCGCTGCAGGTGATGCCGGACCACGGCCCACAGCCTCGGCTGCAGCGCCGGCTGGTCGGCCGAGAGCTGGCCGATGGCCTCGGCGAAATTGTTGACGAAGAGGCAGTAGCCGATACGCTTCCAGCCCTGCTCCTCGTCGTACCACAGCGCCTCCCGCGCACGTGCGCTGATCCCGTTCAGCACCTGCGCCGGGTAGTGCCCGGGCAGCAGCTTGACACCCTCGAAATCGCGCAAAAACAACTGGCATGGCCAGCCGTCCTGCAGCCCGACCAGCACGTTCTGCAGATGCGGCTCGAACACCAGTCCGTGCGCGAAATAGCAGTGCAGCACCGGGTACATCAGTTGTGCGACGTAGTCGGAAAACCAGCGCTCGGTCACGCTGGCGAGCGGGCTGTGCTCGCGTGCGGCGATGTCGCCAAGCAGATGGCGCATGCGCATTTCACCGTACACATGGTTTCCGAACAGCGCGCCCGCCAGCAAGGCGGTTGCGCCGGGCCGCAGCAAGGCCTCGACGTTGCGGCGCAGGACCATGCCGAATCCCTCGGTCACCTCACGGTTGCCCGCCGGGTCGGCATCGCGCAGGTCAACCGACAGGAAGGCCGGCTCCTCCAGCACCTCCAGCCCGGCAAACTCGCGCTGCAGCCCGGGCAGCAACCCACGCATGATGCGGCTCACCTGGGTCGCCCCTTCCAGTTCGTACCAGGCGTTCTTGCGCACACAGTTGGTCAACCGGACGTTCAGCGAGAACTTGTAGAAATAGGGATTGCCCGGCTGGTACAGCGTGCGCACCGACGAGGTCGCGTAAAACGGCGCGCCATGGGCGCCGAGGTGGCGCAGCCGGCCCTCGTGGATGGCCTGCCTGACCAGTGGGTGCGCCAGCAGGTGGCCCGCCTGCCAGGGATGCACCGGGACCGCGACGCAACCGGCCTCGACCGCCGGCGCGACCGCCGCGACGACCTCGTCGCAGCGCTGCCCCAGCAGCGACTGCTGCACGACGTCCTCGGCGCGCACCGCGAAGTAGTGCAGCGGAAAGCACGCCCCCAGCTCCGGCGAAAAGCGGCCCAGGTCCCCGTCGGAAAAACCCTGGCGGCTCTTAGGCGCGGGGTGAAAGGGGTGGCCGAACACCAGTGACTGCTCGGAATCAATATAGGCTTCGACCGGATCGGCGGGCATGCGCGCAGCGGGCGGGCACAACAGTGCCCGCGTGGTCATTGCCACGCTGTTGCGAACCTGCTCCATCAGGTCGGTATTGGGCGGCAAGCCGTGCCTGAGCGCCATCTCGCGCAGCAGCAGCGCCGCCTGCGCCGCCCAGTCGAGCAGGGCCCAGGGCTTGCCGGGCGCCTTGTGAAAAAACGGCGAGCGGTAGCGGTAGTTGCCCGTGAGCGAGGCCGCCGCGACCACCACCAGCAAGCGCTCGCCGGTATGCGGCAGCTGCACGTGCAGCACCTGGCCGCCTTCGCGCTGCAGCGCCATCTTGACCGCGGCCGGCCAGTCGTTTTGCCAGAACAGGGGACCGACGCTGAGTTCGCCGGCGGGGCCCGCCACTTCGCGGCAATAGCAGTTGAGCAGCGTCTCCTGGCTGCGCTGGCCGGCTTCGTATGCAGCCGGGCTCGTCAATTCGGCGTGCTGGGCATTGGATGTGTGTTGCATGAATTTTCCTGGTAGGGATGAGTCAGGTGCTGGCGCGCAACCGGTGGCGCGGCGCCAAGGTCAGGTAAGCCGCGGCGCAGGCCACCATGGCTGCGCCGAGAAAAAACGGCGTGCCCAGGCCGAAAGCCTGGGCGACGAAGCCGGCCGACAGGCCTGCCGCCACCGCGCCCCATTTGGAGCTGCTTTCAAACCAGCCGAAGGCACGACCGGCGCTGCTGCCATGCACCACCCCGGCAATCAGCCCGTGCAGCGCAATAAAACCGGCGGTCATCGCCAGCCCCATCACCAGTCGCCACCCGATCAGCGCGGTGAGCGAGCCGGCCAGGGCCTGGCCCACCAGGCAGAGCGCCAGCGCGGCAAACGCCGCAGCCAGGATGACGCTCCGCCTGCCGCGGGTGAGCCAGCGGGTCAGCGGCAGCGCCGCGAGCAGGTAGACGGCATGCGGCAGGCCGAACAACAGGCCGGCCATGCCGGTGGACAGTCCGGCGAAGCGTTGCTGCACATGCGGCGCGAAGTAGGGAAAGGTCACCACCGTCGCGAATACAAAGGCGAACTGCAGCGCATAGACCTGCCGTGGCGTGGCCTCGGCCACCGCCGCAGCTTCGTGCGCGGCTGGCGTTTTCTGCGCTGCGGCACCCGCAGGCAGGCAGACGGCCAGCGCCGCGGCGGCCAGCGGCAACAGCGCCAGCCAACGGTACATTTCGATCGGCGAACTTGCGCCCGCCTGCAACGCCAGTCCCAGCGCCAGCGGCGCGGCCACCAGCGCAGCGCGCGCCGACCACTGCATGGCGGTCAGGCCGCGTGCCAGCGCCGGGCCGCTGGCGATGGTCGCGAGGTAGGCATTGGAGGCCGCAAAGGTGCCGCCCAGCACGCCTTGCAGTGCCAGTGCCGCGAAGAACACCCAGGTGTTTGTGGCAAAACCGGCCAGCAGGAAGCTGGCGGCCAGCCCGAGCTGGGCGCGGATCAGCAGCTTCTTTTTGCCATAACGGTCCGCCAGCCGGCCCCACCAGGGACTGCTCAGCGCGGCGAACACGGTCGGCACCACGTAGAACCAGCCGGCCAGGTAGCGCGCCTCATTGTGCAGCGACTGTTCCAGGATCAGCGCGAAGAACGGCGGCATGCCGAGCGCGGCGAAGGCGGCCACGAAATGGCCCGCCATCACCGCCAGCACGATGGCGCGCGGCACCGTCGGCGACGTCATGACACGGCCTTCAGGAAGTTGGGCGCGCTCTTGCCATAGAACTTGTTGACGTCCGCCGCGCCGGTCGTGCCCTTGTCAATCAGGGTCGCCGCAGTCAGCAGGTACTTGATGTACAGCCAGTCGTCATCGAGCAGGGTCTGGCGCGCCAGCGCCACGTCCTCCCCCTCGGCCGCCAGTTCGTCGAGGATGGCGGCCGTACGCTCGCGCAGCCGCGCATAGGTCTGTTCACGGTTGAACCCCGGCACGCACCCGGCCAGCCCCTCGGTCGGCACCGCCAGGTTCAGCTGCAGGGTGATGGTGGTGAACATCTGCGCCAGCGGCAGATCGTGGTCGACCACCAGGCGCGTGTCCTCCAGGGCCTCGATGTGCGCGGCCAGTGCTGGCGCGACACGTTCGAGCCGGGCGCGGTGCAGGCGCGCCGCGTCGTTGTCCTTGAGCAGCAGCCGCAGCCGCGGCGCCTCGTCGGAAAACACCAGCACCGAGTTCTGCTGGTTGGACTCCAGGGCGATGCCGTAGCGCACCCACAGGGTCAGATGCAGGCGCAGCGTCAGTTCCAGGTAGTCGTCGAACAGCGCCACCGTATCACCGCCGTAAAAGCGCGCCGCAAGCTCTTCGGCCACGCAGCCGCCGGCCGGGCTCGGCGCCAGCAGGCCTGCCACCGGAACCAGCGTGGCGTGCCGCAGGGCGGCTTCGGGGTAGCGGCGCACGATGTAGCCGAGGAAGGTCTTGCCATCGACGTGCGCGCCGGTGTCCTCGGCGGTCAGCAACAGGCGTCCCCGGATGGCCGGCTCGCGCTCGGCGATCGCGCCCAGCAGGTCCTGCACGCGCTGCCCATCGCCAATCGTGCTGGGCTTGATGGTGCGAATGTTCTTCGCGCCCAGGGTGCGTATGGTCAGCGGCAGCTTGAGGTGCCAGGCGGGCGCCTCGGCCAGCACCAGCGAACGCACCGACAGCGTGGGAGTCACCCGCAAATGGCTGCGCGGGGCGCGGATCACCTGATCGCTCAGGCCGCTGCCGGCCAGAAAGGCGTCCAGCTCGCCCTGCCAGACGAAGGGGTGCACCGGCACCAGCGCGTGGTCCGCAGCCAACGTGTCGGGCAGTCCGACGTCGTTGAAGCCGGGCCAGCCGGGCGGCAGACGATCGCCGCTCGGGTGGTACAGCGCGCGCGGCACGGCCAGCCAGTTCAATTCGAAGGCACAGGGGAATTCCGGTGCGTAGCGGCGCAGGTGCTCCACCTCGAAGCCCAGCTTGGCGCGCGCGGTCGGATAGAGCGGATGGTCCAGGTAGGACGCCAGCCGGTCGTAGCGCAACATGCGCTCGTGCCAGTGAACGGGTTCGTGCCCGGGCCCCGCCTCGAACCAGTCACGCCGCGCCGCCTCGGCCGCGTGGCGGTGTTCTACCGCCGCCGCGCATTCGCGCTCGAAGTCGGCAAAACGCGCGCGGGTGTCGCTGTCCGCCCCGGCACTGAAGCTCGCCAGAATGTCGGCCACCTGGAACAAGGCCTGCACCTGGCCGCACGCCTCGACCAGCAAGGGCAGCCGGGTGAGCCGCCAGCTCTGCATGAAACGCTCCGGCGTGACCGCGATCCACATTCGCCCCGCCCCGAAGTGGCTGATCTCCAGCCAGCGTTGCGCTGGCGGGAATCCGGCGCCGGCCGGCAACGTATCGCCGCGCACCAGGCGGGCGCGCGTGACGCAACCGCGCACGTCCTCGCGCAGCAGGGCGTCGACCACGCGTGTGCAGACATAGGCCGCGTCGGCGTCCGGCTGGAATTGCCCCTCCATGGCACGCTGGTTCATGCCCTGATCTCCCAGGACAGGCGCTGTGCGGCAGCGTCCATGGCCAGGGCCAGCGTGCCGGCGTCAGGGCCGGCGCCGCGCAACACGCCCAGGTAATCCTTGTTCGAGTGGGTCAGCGCGATCGTGTCGCCGACCGCGCGCAGCGGCTGGTAGGTCAGGCGCAACGCATCGCTGCGCTCGTCGAGGGCCGCCGGCGCCCGGGCCACCGTCCCCGCTTCGCTGGCCACGAAATAGCGGATGTGCGCCGCACGATCGGCCAGTTGCAGCGCGGGCAGCGGCTGACCCAGATACAGGCGCAGCACCGTTTCGAACAGCGCCATGTCCAGCGCGTCCTGCAGCAGGAACTCGCGGTAGTCACCGATGTTGCGGTAGTTGATCTCGATCAGTCGCGGCCCCCGCGCGCTCATCACGAACTCGGTGTGGCAGGCGCCGAAGCCGACGCCGAAGGCGCGCACGATCTCAAGCACCCGGGCCGCCTCGCCCTGCGGCGGGCCGGGCATCCACACGGCTTCGTGCTCGATGAAGTGCGGCGGCGGCGACAGCCGCACCTGGAAGCCGCCCAGAACCACCACCGACTGGCCGTCGCCCAGCGTTTCCAGCGTGTGGAGCGGACCGTCGATGTACTCCTCGATCAGCATCGGCCGGCCCGGATGATCGGCCCACACGGCCGCGCACTGTGCCTGCAGTTCCGCGCGATCACGGGCGAGGCTGACCTGCAGGCTGGCCACGCCCTCGCGCGGCTTGACCACCGCCGGGAACGGCACCTCGGGCAGCGCCGACAGCATGGCCGGGTCGCAGACCGTCGCATGCCACAGCGTGTCGATGCCCAGCGCCTGCAGGTGAACACGCATTTGCGCCTTGTTCTTGGCGCGGTAGGTGGTGTGCCAGTCCTTGCGCGGCAGGCCGAAATAATCGGCCGCCACCGAGGTGCTGGTCTGCAGATGGTCGCTGTTCGAAAAAATCGCGGCCGGACGAACCGCGCGCTGGGTCAGCGCATCGATCACCGCCAGCGGGTTGAACACATCGCAGGACAGGATTTCGTCGGGATAGGCCGGCAGCCCGCTCCTGGCGAAATGCGCGCGGTGCGCATCGGCACAGTCGGTCAGCAGGGTCACCGACAGGCCGAGCGACCTGGCCGCCGGCAAGAAGCCCTCGTTCACCGAATCGGTGGGCACATGGGCCAGCACAATCAAATTTTGCACGGTCAACCTTTGTCTTGGTGTGTTTATAGATCCATCTGCAGGCTCGCCAGAACCGCCCGGCCCGGTTGCGGCATGCGACCCTGGCTGTAGTCGACCCCCCGGAAGTAGTAGTCACGGTTGAACAGGTTGTTGAGCGCAAGACCGGCCTTCATGCGCGTGCCGTTCCACATGAAGGCATAGCCGACTTGCGCATTCCACAGCCAGTAGGACGGGATTCGGCCCACCGAGCCGCTCGCGTTCTCGGCGACCGTGTTGGCGCCGTCGCTGAACATCCCGCTCTGGTAATGCCCGTTCAGGTTCCAGGTCCAGCCCTGGCTTCGGTACGTGGTGTCCAGCGCCAGCTGGTGGCGCGGCGCGTAGGGCAGCTCTTTGCCCTTGAACGAACCGGACTGCTGCTCGGTGTCCACCTGCGTGTAGGCGGTCTTGAACTCGAGCCCACGAACCGCCTGGGGCCGCCACTTCATCTCAAGTTCCGCACCCTGGTGACGCGCCTGTCCGAGGTTGCGGAATCCGACGGTGGCGTTGACAAATTCCAGCTTGTTGTCGAACTGGAAGCGAAACCCCGTCAGCGCCAGATCCAGCTCGGGCGTCACGGCCCAGCGTGCGCCGGCTTCATAGTTTTTCGCACGCTCTGCCGCCAGGTCGCCGCCGTAGGTGATTTGGGTGAACTGGACCGGTCGCAGGGACTTGTGCGCATTGGCAAACAGGAACACATCGTTGCTCGCCTGATAGCCCACATCCAGGCCCGGCAGCCAGTCCTTGGTCGTGTCACGCGTCTGCGCGCCAGTGGCGTTGTTACGGTAGGAAAGCCTGACATCCTCGTGACGCACGCCCGGGGTGATCTTCAGTTTGCCGTTCAGCAAGGAAAAGGTGTCGCTGACGTAGGTCGCGTAAGCGTCGTTTTCGAAGCGCCAGTCGCGGGTGACGGAGTAGGCGCCGCTGGCCAGGTTCCGGCTGTCAACCTTGTAGTCCACCTCCTCGCGCATGTAGCGCATGCCGAGCATGACTTTTTGCTTGACCGGCCCACTGACGTCGAAGCTTACCCTGGGCTCGGTGCCATACACCCAGTAGTCTCGCGGCGATGACTGCCGCTGGGTGGATGCCGTGTCGGCATTGCTCGCATTGCCGAAGGCGAACGTGCGTTGGCTGCGATGGCCGAAATTGTTCCAGCTGAGTTCGGTGCCATCGCCGAATTGATGCGTGTAAGTCGCGTAGGCGCGCGTGGTGTCGCCATCGAAACGATCCTGCGGGCGAGTCGATTGCGTGCGATCCTGGGCATAGGCTCGCGGGGTGAGCGCGCCGGGCAGTTCATTACGGGTAGTGTAGCGCTGCAGTCCTGCCTTGATCTCTGTCGCATCACTCGGAAACCAGTCGGCATCGACCATCAGGTTGCGCGTTGAGGCGTCGGAATGTGCGCGTTCGCCCTGTCCGTCGATCACATTCGCCTGCACTTGCAGCCCAAGACGGTCGCTGACAAAGCCGCCGGCCCTCGCGTAGCTGTCGCTCAATATCCGGCCGTTTTTGGCAATGGACAGCGTCTCCTTGAGCGTGAACGAAGGCTTCACCGGAATGCGCTTGGTCACGAAGTTGATCACCCCGCCGACGTTGTTGGGGCCGTAGTGCACCGCCACACCTCCGCGCGCCACATCCACCGCCTCGACAGCATTGAGCGTGAGAGGAAACAGCGAGGCGCCGGTTTGACCGTAGGGCGCGAGCGTCATCGGAATGCCGTCCTGCAACAACAGTACCTGTTCGCTACGCAGTGGATTGAGGCCACGCACGCCGATGTTCGGCAATACACCCGTACCACTCTCGTCGAGGACAGTCACACCGGGCACTTGCCGCAGGGTCGCGTCCAGGGTGCGCGCACCGGCGTTTGCCAGGTCATCTTCGCTGATGACGGAGCGGGCGCCGGGGTGCTTCTTCGCGGCACTGGAACTGGGCGCCCCCAGCCAGTCAGCGGTGACATGCACCATTGGCAGCGTCACTGCCGGCGAAGTTTCCTTCACCGCTTCAGTTTCAGTCAGCTCAGCAGCCCCGGCGTGCGCCCCGATGAAACCGAACATCAAGTGGATGGCGACCACTACGGGATGGCGGGCAAAGTTACTACGCATTTTTCTCCAGATATCCGTTGTGTTGAAAGATTTCTGCCACCAGGCCGCCCCTCCAGACAAGCGCACGGCGCATTTTACGATTGCAAATACGAATGATTCGTATTAATGAATGATAGCATGTCTTTTTCTGCAAAAGGCGCTCAACTCAAGAAGCGTTGGCGCATGCTTGCCAATCAGGCTTGACTGCTTGATCAGAAAATCACGGCCGAGCAAGGCCGACCACACGGCATCGGTGGTGCATTAACGAACGCAAGGGCAACGTGGGGAGTTGCGGGGGCAACTGGAAGGGCAACTCGGTCAATTGCTTGGTAAAAGGGACGACCTGCCACTCTGCCCGCAGAGCTTGCCCACGGCGAAGCCAGCTGGGTAGGCCACGCGAAGAGGGGCCAAGCCAGCGTTGCCAACACCATGCGAGCGAAAAGAGCCCGGTGCGCTGGAGCCACCAACCATCACCTTGTCAACGCAGGCCGATGCAGGTTTTTCGAGAAGGGAAACAGGCGCTCAGCTAACCTCACCCATCTGGCTTTGCAGGTAGTTCTGAATGCCGACTTTGTCGACCAGATCGATCTGGGTTTCCAGAAAGTCGATGTGTTCTTCGGTGTCGTCGAGGATTTCCTGCAGCAGGTCGCGCGAAACATAGTCACGCACGGTCTCGCAATGCGCAATGCCGTCCTTGATCGTGGCTTGGGCGCCTTGCTCGCTCTTCAGGTCGCAATTCAGCGCTTCCAGCACGTCTTCACCGATCATCAGCTTGCCCAAGTCCTGCAGGTTGGGCAGGCCCTCGAGCACGAAAATGCGGTCCATCAGCTTGTCGGCATGCTTCATCTCGCCGATGGACTCCTCGTATTCCTTCTTGGCCAGCTTGTCCAGGCCCCAGTGTTTGTACATCCGATAGTGCAGGAAGTACTGGTTGATGGCCGTCAACTCGTTTTTAAGCTGGGCCTGCAGGTGTTCAATGACTTTGGCGTCGCCTTGCATGACGTTCTCCCATGAGGGTGGATGACCGGGCCATTGTCGACGCGGTTTCCTTTGCTGACAAGTACAAACCCACGCGTCCGCTCGGGTTGCGTGTGAGGTTCGACACATCCGGCCTGTCTTTTCGTGGCTGCAGTTCGACCATGTCAGGGTCGAATCCAGGATGACCTTCGTCGCCACTTTTTATTTGAATGAGAACCGAGACGCGCTGGTGGTGCCGATGCGACGGGGTAAGGCGAAAACCGCCCCTGGTTTTCGTTGGCGTCCGGCGCGCAGCCCATGCCGATGGGCGTGGGCGCGACTCATCTGTGCGGACTAACTCATCCAGCGCTGCCGCAGCAGATGGTCGAGGGACCAGGCTCCGGCCCCCCGGCACAGCAGCACCAGCAGCATCGCGGCCCACTGGCTATGCGTGGGCCACGCCTGCGGGTAGACGAATATCTCGATGACCGCCGTCATGCCGAGCAACACCAGCGCCACGGGCCGCGTCGCCAATCCGAGCAGCAGCAGCACTGGCGCAGTCAACTCGATCGACACGGCCATGTAGGCAGCGACTTCCGGAGGCAGAAACGGGACCTTGTACTCCTCGCGGAACAACTCCATGGCCGTTGCCCAATTCGCAAGCTTGGTCATCGCGGAATTCCAGAACACCGTGGCAACGGCGATCCGTAGCGGGATGGCGAGGAGCGCGTAGGGTACGCGGTCCAGCCACCGGACAAGACGCACCATCAGCTTGTCATTTACCGCCAGCGGCGTAACGGATTGAGGCGAGCGTGTCATGTGCGAATCCTCCGGAGGTTAAAGTGCCAGCGTCTCGTGGTCCAAACTGAAGTTCGTGAAGCATCCGCGCGCCAGGTGAGCCGCGAGCAAGGCGTGCGGCTCGCCGCAGAATGCCGCCGCCAGCGCCGAACCCAATGGCTGCCCGGAAAACAGCGCTGCGGCAACACGCCATTCGGGCTCGCTCAGGCGCACCGCACGGACATCGCCGTGCGTTCGCTGAACCAGCAGCCAGACCGGGCCGTCTGCGAGGTCGATCGCCGCCATGGCGCCCTCATCACGCTCCAGGACCGCGTGCCAGATGGCGTCGGCCGGAAACCCGCAGCGCAGCAATTGCACCGCCGGATGCGGCTCGAAGCGCAGGTCTTCAAGCTCGGCTTCGCCCAAGGTCGCCAGGCGCGCGATCTCCAGCGGTTCGGCGTCAGCCGCGTGCAGGACGAGGTTGACCTGCCACTCGAGGCGGGCCAGGTCCGGCAGATAAGGCACCGACGCCGCCTGCGCAAGTTGCGCCAGAAATTGCGGGAAGTCCGCGCCATATTCATCCAGCCAGGCACTGCGTGGCGGGGCCTCAGCCGCGAACAGGCGCGCCGCGCCCTCGAAGAATTCCGGGCCGACCACATGCTGCACGGCCGGAAAGGCCAGCTGGAGCGCTGTCACGAGCACGCCGGCCGATGTGTTGCGGTAAATGCCAAGCCGCTCTCCCGCGCCCAACCCTTCGTTGATGACAAAGGCGGACGCAGCCCCGTCCACGCCGCCCTGCAGGCTTTGGCGAATCGCGTGCTGAAGTTCAATCAGCGTTGGCGTATGCGACTTCATTGGCGTGTTCCTCGAGAATGGCCTCGGCGGTGGCGGCTTCCTCCCGCAGGATTTCCAGCGCTGGCACGTTGCTATCCCATTCGATCAATGTCGGAACCGGCCCGAAGCGCCCGAGTGCCTCGCGGTAAAGCGCCCAGACCGGCGGCGCGACACGCGAGCCGTGGTCGTCGATGCGCAGCGTCCTGCCTTGGCCGAGCTCGCGGACGCTGTGTCCGGCAAGATGGATTTCTCCGATCGCCGCTGGCGGCAAGGCGGCCAGGTAGGTCCGCGCATCCCAGCCATGGTTGCTGGCACTGACGTAGATGTTGTTGACGTCACACAGAATGCCGCAACCCGTGCGTTGCGCAAGCTGCGCCAGGAACTCCCACTCCGGAATGGTCGAGTGCCGGAAACGCAGATAAGTCGACGGGTTTTCGATGAGGATGCGCCGCTTCAGGTGCGCCTGAACCTGATCGACGTGGCGGCAGACGATGGCCAACGCCTCTTCCGTCAGCGGCAGCGGCAACAGGTCGGCCAGATAGGTGCCGCCGGTGACACTCCACGACAGATGTTCGGAGACCAGGCCGGGCTCGACCCTGTCGATGACATTTCGCACACGCTCCAGATGGGCGGCGTCGAGCCCATCGGCACTGCCCAGCGACAGACCCACGCCATGCAGCGAGATCGGGTAGTCGCGACGAATCGTGTCGAGATAACGTGGCACCGTGCCGCCGCCCATGTAGTTTTCGGTATGCACCTCGAACCACGCGACATCGGGACGCGCCTGGGCGACCGGCTGGTGATGCCGAAAACGCAGCCCGATGCCGGCTTTCGCCGGGATCCGGCCCGGCGCAGCCTGCGGCGTGACCGCGGAAAGATTCATACGCCGGTGTCCGTTCAACTCGCCTTCAGCTTGCCGCCCTGTATCTTGGCGCAGTCACCTGCAGGCAGCATCACGAAGGACTTCGCATCGCGCGCCTGCGTGGCCTGGCCGGCACACGAGTGCGCCCCCTCCGCGCAATCGTTCTTGGCGACGGCATTGATGCCGTAGCATTTCTCCAGCTTGTTTTTTTCCATCTTCGCCATGTTGTCCTTGACGACCTGCGGCATGTTGCTCATGTCCTTCGTTCCCTGCGCCCGTCCCGGCAACGCCAGGCATGCGAGGGCGAGACCGACCGTTGCAGACAGCGTCGAAGCTGCCAATAACTGTTTGCTCATTTGGGATTCTCCTAAAGGTGGAAAAGATAGGTTCACGGGCACAGAATTGCAGCCCTGAAAGAAGATTCGACCTACAGCGGTCAAAGGTTACGCAGTACACAAAAATTAATTATTCGAAATTGCCCCCGTCCAGAGCGCAAAATTCGGGCATGTCTTCCAAAATGCGGCGCCCTGGCCCAACGCTGAGCCTTGTACCGGATGCTCGGGATCCGACTGCGCCCGACCGTGGCCCCACAGCGCCGGAAACTCGCGCCGACGGGAGGCTGGACTGGTCCATCGCCATGGCTAGTGCACAGGCGGGCGACCGCGATGCCTACCGGCGTCTGCTTGCAGCGATCACGCCCTATGTGCGGGCGCTCGCGGCCCGCCGCATTGCGAATCGAAGTGACGTCGAGGATGCGGTTCAGGATATTTTGCTGACCATCCACACGGTGCGCCACACGTACGACCCGGCTCGCCCGTTTGGCCCCTGGCTGGTGACCATCGCCAACCGGCGCATCATCGACGCACTGCGGCGACAGGGGCGTTCCGGCGCGCATGAAATACCGGTTGAGCCGGAACATGAAACCTTGTCGGCCTCTGAAGCGAGCTTACAGGAAGAGGCTGCGAGTGCCCGCATGCTGCGCGATGCAGTGGAGCGCCTGCCAGCCGGACAACGGGATGCCATACGAATGCTGAAACTTGAAGAACTGTCGTTGCTGGAGGCGTCTGCAGCCAGCGGAATATCGGTCGCCTCGCTGAAAGTGACAACGCACCGAGCCTTGAAGAGGCTGCGCGAAGTCATCGGAAAACCAGGGAACAGGACATGACGTCAACCCCCGACCTGATCGATTCGCTGGTTGCAGACGCAAAGCCGGTGCGACGCCTGCAGCCGCCTGCGGTGCGGGCTGTGTGCTGGCTGCTGTTTGCGGCGCTGATGCTGGCGCTGGTCGCCGTCGGACATGGCGTACGGCCGGATCTCATGCCCAAGCTTCACCAACCTGTTTTTACCACCAGCGTTGTGGCTGCCTTGACGACCGGCGTTCTCGCGGCGATGGCGTCGTTTATCGTGAGCATTCCCGGCCGATCGCGGCGCTGGCTGCTGCTGCCGGCACCCGCGCTGGCCGTGTGGATTTCCACGATTGGCTACGGCTGCCTCACGAACTGGGTCAGCATTGGACCGGACGGCATATCTCTCGGCGAAACCGCGCGCTGTTTTGCAACGCTGGCGGTCACCAGCGTCCCGCTGTCGCTGGTGATGCTCATCATGCTGCGCCATGTGGCGCATCTGTCGCCGGCGCCGGTGGCGATGACGGGCAGTCTCGCGGTTTCCGCGATGACGGCGGTCGCTCTGTCGCTGTTTCATCCGCTCGATGCAACGGTCCTGATTTTGTTATGGAACTTTGGCGTTGCAGCGCTGTTCCTGGCCTTCAGCGGGCTCTACGGCAAGCGCCTGTTTGAGTGGGTTGCGCGGTAATGCGTGTGCCTTGCCAGGGCGCCTGATCAGGCGCAACAACTCCCCTGCTGACCGCGTTCCTGGATCGGCGGACACGGCACCGTTCCATGCGAGCAGAAGACACAACAATCACCCGGCTTCGGTCGCAGGATCGCGTGGCAGGCGGCGCACTCATAGAACCATTGACAGGCATCGGTGGGCATGCGTTCCGTTTTGACGTGTCCACAGTACGGACAGGTCAAGGTCGAATCCAATACCACGGCGCTCATTGCGCACCCCCTGCGAGGGTTGACGGATAGCCCGCATTCCGGGTGGCTTGCGTCAGGGCTTCGACGCTGGTTCTGGCATCGTCAAACGTGACAATCGCCACCCGCTTGTCAAAATTCACCTCGACCTGACTGACACCAGCAACACCGGTGAGCGCCTTCTTGACGGTGATCGGGCATACCGGGCAATCCATGGTCGGCACGGACAGCGTGATGGTCCTTGGTGCAGCCCAGACCGGGCTCGTCAACACGACCGCGAGAGTCACGGGCAACAGTCTTTTCATGGTTGATTCCTTTCAGTAGAAGAAGGGAGCAAGGTATGGAAAGACCAGTGCGACCAGCACCAGGACGGCCACCAAACCGAACAACAGCTTGTACGCACGGCTGATCGATGGAATGGCGCAGACTTCACCCGCAGCGCATCTGGCGGCCGGCCGCCAGATGCGTCGCCAGGCAAAGAGCAGCGCCACCAGCGCTGCGGCAATGAAGACGGGCCGATACGGTTCGAGCACCGTCAGGTTGCCAATCCACGCGCCAGAAAAGCCGAGCGTGATCAGCACCAGCGGCCCCAGGCAACAGGTCAAGGCGAGAAGGGCTGCCACGCCGCCCGCGAGCAGTGCGCCACGACCACGTTGTGGAGTGGGCGGAGCGTCTTCCTTGAATGAGTTGGGCGGCATAGAATAAGCTTACCTCCGTACTTAAGTACGGAGTCAAGTGACATGGAAATACCATCGCAGAGTCTCACCATCGGTGCGCTGGCTGCCGAGGCCGGCGTCAATGTCGAAACCATTCGTTTTTACCAACGCAGGAAGCTGCTGACCGAACCCGAGCGCCCCTACGGCGGCATTCGCCGCTATGGTCCAGCGGAGGTGTCTCGTCTGCGCTTCATCAAGGCGGCCCAGCGCATCGGATTCACGCTGGACGAGATCGCGCAGTTGCTGCAGCTTGAAGACGG